>Ga0307373_10000100_pt1 | contig 144888 bp, 128 predicted proteins | sample OX2MG_FD_202534 | JGI IMG/M metagenome (GOLD analysis project Ga0307373, IMG submission 202534) | Soil microbial communities from Risofladan, Vaasa, Finland - OX-2 | ecosystem: Environmental > Terrestrial > Soil > Coastal area > Acid sulfate soil | place: Finland: Risofladan, Vaasa... | reverse complement strand
ACGATCGCCGACTTGGGCTGCTTCGGCGCATGCCCTCAATCCCCCGGCCAGCAACGGCGATGCGTCCGAGAGGACTCCGACGCAGAGGCTGGCAGGGAGTCTGTACAGGCTGGCAGGGAGTCTGTACAGGCTGGCAGGGAGTCTGTACGAGGTAGGGGTTTGTTTAACGATTCCGGAACGAGTCCGGAATCGACACGAACCCAGTTGGTCAGGGCTGCGCCCCGACACCCCAGACATCCGGAACATGGCAGCCTGCTCCTTCCGTGCTCCGCGCTACGCTTGTCGCACCTTGCCGCAAGGATCCGACGACAGCAGGAAGGAGGCGGGAAAATGTGCAGACCTAATTCAGCGACAACACCGCGGCCGCCACACCGCGTGTCACCCTTCGGCGAGCAGAGCCCCAGGGATCGGACGGACTGCGCCGGCAAGCCCATCGCGCCTTCGATCGGAACTCCCGCAGCTCGCAGCGCCGCGACTGGAAGCCGCGGTGCAGATAGGGAATCTATACTGCCGCGATCACCCCGCCCTCACTTGCGGCAAGGTTTCCATTTCTCTCGCAATCTCTGGAGCGTGCTTTGCCCGACTTCGGAAAGTGCGACCGGCGCCGAGGAAGGGTGAGTGCGTTGCCTGACGGGTTGCCGCTCGCGCACTTGGGTCTCGGCCCATTGCCGCTGATGAAACGCCAGTCCGTGATTGGGTATGAACTCGCCACTCTTGGCCTTTCGCACCAAGGAGTGCAGCAGACCCAGCGGGCTTTTGACGGTCCCCTTCGCATCCATGGCGCCAATCTCATCGAGCACCGCTTGCCGTTGCTCGGCCGGACAGTCCTCGATCAGCCTTTGCGCGCAGACCAACAGCGCACCCGCCATAATCTCTGGATATTTGATCTCGGCAATGGCCGCTACGACTGCGGATTCGTCTCCCGAACCTATCGTGGCGGTAGTAGTAGGTATTGAGTTATCCACTCTTGAGTAATCTTGAGTATGTAGTATATCGACGCCGTGGCCGTCGACGGCCGAACCGTCGACGGGTGAGCCATCGACGGCTAACCCGTCCATGGTGGGAGTATCGGGGTTGTCGCTGAATTCAATGTGCCAGACCCAGCGCCCGTCGGGCTTACGGGAGCGTGTTCGAGTCAGGTAACCCGCAATCTCCAGCTCACGGAGGTAACGCCTGAGTTTGTCCCGCCCAATGCGCGCGGCCGGTCCCGCGTGATCCTTGAGTAGATGCGGCAGCACCCCGACTCGAATCTCCCAGCCCGGGGGCTTTGCGATCAGCCATTGTGCGAAGCCGCGGGTATCGAATTGAAGCCGACGATCATTGATCAAGGCACGGGAAACCTGAATCCAGCCGTGCTTGTACTTTTTGATTCGTAGTACGGAGTATTCCGTCGTAGATCCAAGCGATTTTTCTCGTTTACCGCACTCAGGAGCCGTTACAGCCGACTTGGATTCAGGTCGATGTTGGGCATTAATCAAGCGTCGAGCGTGTCGTCAGTCGCCTATGCGTCGCCTCTGCAGACAAGATTTGCCTCATCGCGAGCTCGCGATGCATTGCGGTTACCGGCCGGGATAAACGTAGCGATGCAATTCTTCGGCAGTGATGAACGTTCGGCGCCCATCTTTTTGAGTCGGGATCAGTCCGTCGCGGATGCGGTCATGCAAGTTGGCACGACTGATCCGCAGAATGCGTGCGGCTTCAGTAATTTCAAAACGCAGTTGTGGAAGGTAATCAGCGGTCGAGTTCATGGACGTCTCCGGATAGGCTTGCGTAAGCACAGATAAACGTGGTCGACGTCTGCATGAACGTACCGCCCGATGAACGTACCGCCCGCTAAAGCAGGCGGTTTCCATGAGACGACTGAAGTCGTCCTATCGACCATTCGGTCGACTGTCGCTTACGTCTGGCTTGCCATGTTCTCGCCAGCAATGGCTTCGACGATCGATGCGAACCTCAAAGGCAAAAAGAACAAGCACCCGCTGCGACCGCAGCGGCCTGCTGGCCACGGCGATACTCTGGATGGAGTCCCCCGCCGCTTGAAGGCGTGGGGTTTACGGATCCCCTATGGGAGACTCTAAAGAGCGGTAGATTGAGAAAGAGACCAATCATCGGTTGGGCATTGGCCCAGGGAGTCAGCTCGATTGCCGTCCCGGCGGCCCCCGCCGCGCGACTCGGATCCCGGTTCAGTGCCACGCGACGGGCTTGACTCGATGGCGGTCCGGTCGGGCCTCGAGGGCGGCTTCCGAACGGCAGGCGCCGCGATCGACCGTTGCCACGACCGCCGCGCACGCATCCACGCGATCTCGGCCGTGGGCGAAATGGCTAGGATGCACACTGGTGTCGCGCAACAGCCGGTAAACGGCCGCGGGAGATAGTCCCGGGCGCTTGGCGAGCACGAGCGCAACGACTCCCGTCACTTGCGCTGTCGCGAGGGAAACTCCCGACGCGAAGTCGTAGCGCCCACCCGGCAACAGCGTCAGGATTTCGCGTCCAGGCGCATTCAGGACGGCGGAACTCAACTCACGGGTCTGCGCGTCGGCGACCTCGATGACGCCGGCTTCATCAAGGAAGCTCGAATTCTCCGCCTGATCCGCCGCAGCCGCGGCACCGACGATGACGATACCGCGGCGCAATCCCGCCGTGATGAGATCGCGCAGCAGCGGATCCGCGGGACCGGCGATACTCAAATTAACCACCTGGGCGTGCGCGTCGAATGCCGCCGCCAGCGCTCTAGCCAGCGTATAGGAGTTGCAGCGCGCTGCGTCCGCATCGGGCCGCAATTGCCAGCAAGCCTTGAACACCATGATGCGCGATGCAGGGGCGATTCCAACGATTCCAATATGATTGTTGGCGACGGCGGCAATCACGCCGACAATTTCAGTCCCGTGGCGGTCGCGTCGAAATTGCCGCTCATCCGAATCGACGAGATTCTCCGCAACGACGACGGCGCCGCGCAGATCGGGGTGTTCGGTGTCGGCGCCGGTATCGATGACGGCTACGCGCACACCCTCGCCGCGCGACCATTGTTGCGCGCCACCGACGTCCATCTGACGAAAGCCTCGCTGCAGTCCGACGTACGGATCGTTGTAGCTCTCGGTGCGTGTGGCGAAGGTCTGCAGGGGTTGCGTCAATCTGATCCGCCGATCATGCGACAACGCACCGAGCAGCGCCGCACGGTCTGCGTCACCCGGCACTTCCAATACGGCGCAATACATGTGCAGCGGTTGGATCGGCCAGGCATTCACCTCCCGCAATCCATAATCATGTTCGAGGGAACGCATGACCTCCCGCGCCCGCGGCGTCGGCCCGTAAGCGGCGACGGCGTCATAGCCGCGCGGCGTACTACCGGCATGTCCCGGGAATCCGGCGCCGCCATTGTCCACCGCCGCGATGATGAACCGCTCCGGCGAGCTAGCCACATGCCGGGTGAGGTCGCTAGTCTGGCCGGCAAGCATGTGCGATTCGATCCGCACCGGCATGTGTCCGCACGCGCTCGCCGTGGCCACTGTGAGGACCAGCGCAGCCCAGCGCGTCACCGCGCGGCGTCCGCGTCGGCTGCGGGTTGGATGCGTTCGGCGAACCGCACCGCCCCGTGCTCGCGCAATTTTTTGAGGGACACGCCGACGTCGCGCGCGGTATTCGCCGCGAGGGAATACACGCCGGCCTCGGTTGGTCCCGCGACGATTCTCAGCTGTGCATCGTCGAGTATGGCTTTGAGCTCGCGCACCGTGGTCGCGGGGGCAAACACCGCGCGAATCACTTCGTGCGGCGCACGCGCCGTCGGCGTCGTGACCGTGTAATAGCTCGCCGGCGGGTACGCGCCGCGATGTATCCATTGAACCGCCGACAACAGACCGAGCGCGAACGCCAGCACGGCGATAGAGGCCGCGGTCAACCCGCGCCAAGGCAGCGGTCGCCGCCTCGGCCGCGGCGCATGCGCGCGGCCCCGCGACGCCGCGATCCGCGGGGCCGCGCGTTCAAGCGCGTCCAGCCGCCCGCGTAAACGTCTGAGCGACGGCGCAGGCATGTGTTCGACGCCATCGTCAACGGTCATGCCTTGATACAGCCGGCGCTGCCACTGCAATTCGTCGCGGCATGCAGCGCACAGGCCCAAGTGCAGCTCGACTCGTTGCCGCTCGCGCTCGCCGATGCTTGCATTGACGTACCACGGAATGAGCGCCGAGATCTCCTGATGCTCGGGCGCCTCGTCGGGACGCAGATTGTCGCTCACTCCGACCTCACCGAGGGGGGGTCCACGCCGCACCGCCGCCCAGCGTCGACAAGGAGCGCCGCAACTTTTCACGCGCGCGAAACATCCGCGCCTTGACGGTGCCGACCGGCGAATCGGTGATTGCGGCAATCTCCTCCAGAGAGTATCCCATGTGGTACGCAAGTTCGAGCGTGAGTCGCTGCTCCGGGGGCAGTCCGCTCAAGCCGTGCGCCAGCCAGTCTTGTGTCTCGGCATCTCGAGTCGGATCGATCTTATGCAGCGAAAAATCGCCGTCGCCCGCCGCCGCCGAAAAGCGCTTTTGCTCCCTCAGGGATTTTAATGCCGTGCGATATGCAATGCCGATGATCCATGTGGAGACTTGCGATGCCGAACGAAAGCCCTTGGCGTTTTGCCATACGACCATGAACGTGTCGTTGATGATCTCCTCGACGTTTTCATAGCGCGTAAACCGAGACAAATAGCGCGCGAGCCTGCGGTGATAGCTGAGATACAGTTCCTCCAGAGCCCGCCTATCCCCCGCTGCAACGCAGGACAGCAACTCGTTGTCGCGTTCGTTGGGCAACCGCTTTACCGATAGGGCCATAGGATCAGCAATCTCTTCTTCGATGGTGCGCCATCGCACGTGAGTACCGGCCGGGCTCGAAAGAGTTGCAACAAGTGCAACTTTTAGAATTGCCAGAGGACCGTGCCAATCCATCGCCCCCCGGCCGCGGCATCATAAAACAAAGACTTGGCACCCGAACCGGTGTCCACATAAGACAGCGCCAAGGTCACCGGCGCGAGATCGCACCTGGCGCCGATGCTCCAATAGGCATAGCCGGCGGCATCCGGACCGCCCAAGCGGGCATAGCCCGCGCCTCCGGTGGCGAAGATTTTATGGCGCACCGGCAGCTGCAGATTCAGTTCGGCCGCCTTGGCGGCAACATTGATGAAGCCGCGGTAGGGCACGAAGCGCGGCGAATTCGGCGAATAGATCACACTGAATTGCAGCCAATCCCGATACACGGCGTCCAGGTCGAGTTCATCGTAATCGTACTGGGAAGGGTATCGATTCCACGGATAGGCGTAGTGACTGAGGAGAACCTTGCCGCGCCAATCGCTGCCGATGTCACGTACCAGGCCGAAAAACGCCTCGATCTCGACGTCGCGTCGGTCCTCCGGATCGATTTGTGCGCTGGAGGCGGACAGCCCCGCAATCAATCCGAAACGGTTCACGATGTGAAGGTCGGCTTGCAGCGCGGCGCGATCGGCGCTGCGGGAAATGCCGCGGACCAGATAGTCGTTGGTGAGTGCGAGCGAACCACCCCATGTAACGGCGGCGATGCCGCGAGGCATTCCGGCCGCGAAGCAACTCGCGAACATCGCACCCATGATGATCAGACGCGCGGCGTCGCGACCGCCGGCAACCGTCGCGGGCACCGCATTCGCAAGCCGCGTTCGATTCATCGCGGACAGATTAAACCTTTCCTGAACGCCCGGGCACTTATCTCGTGCGCAACGACACGCTCGTTATTCAGCGAATCGCCCTGCGATGCGTGTGCCATCGGCAGCGCCGACGCGGATCGATGAGCTGGCCGATTCGACGCGTTCACGATGATCCACGCGCCTCACGGCACACTTTCCCGAATCGCTCGCGGACGCCGATCCATCAGCTGCATGGGTCGCGGGCGCGCCGATAGCCCGCCCCGCGGTTGCGAAAACCGGCATCGATGAGGTGATGCGCGCGCGTTCGCGTGCCGGGACTCGAAGTGATGTTGAACGAGCACCGAAGCCCCGGCGCCGAATCCGACAAGGCCGGTCGGGCCGCAGTCGCTGCTTTGGAACACACGCCCTCGACGCCTCCCGCCCGCTCCAGTGTGGGGACTGGGCATGTCACGCGCGGGCCCTGACGTCGTCCTCAAGACCGAGGACTCGCCCCGCTGGCTGCAACCCCGCACCGCGATGCAGTGCCCTCGGGCAGCATTGGCGCAGAGGAGGCTTTCGGACGACCTTCGGTTGCTCCAATGCCTAAAGTATTCCGCCGCCCACGAAACATAATCCGGCTGCCGAGACACTTACTGGTGGCGCACAAATTGCGCGCGCTACGCCCTTCCGGCTTTTTGGGAAGAGGATGGCGGTATACGGTTCAAACGGAGGGTTCGGCTCATGAACAACCCACTTGGCACCTACCGACCCGTGTGCAGCGCGGCGGTTACCGCGCTGATCGCCCTGCTGACGGCCTGCGGCGGTTATGGCTCCCACGGCATGAATCCGCCGACGAACGTGACGATCTCGGGCGCGATACTGCCTACGCTCAAGACGATGTCGACGATCGGCTCGACCCTCGACCCCACGGAGCACGGCGGCAATCCCTACGGCCTGACGGTGGCCACTGCCACTTCGGGGCTCATTACGATGGGCGACTTGATCATCTGCAACTTCAATGACGGCGCGACCAATACCCAAGGCATGGGGACCACGGTGGTCGGTCTGCATCCCACTGCGGGGGCGATGCCGTACCGGATCGCCCAATCCGCCCAGCTGCTCGGCTGTTCTTCGCTCACGAGCCTCGCCGACGGCAGTATCATCGCGGCGGACAGCCAGGCGAATACTGTCGACTTGATCGCCCCGAACGGCACGCCGTCCGCGCCCTTTTCGGCCGATGCGTTCGCGGAACCCTGGAGCGTGATCGCCGCGACCCACGCGAGCAACGATTTTCTATATGTGTCCGACGCGAATACCGGCGCAATCGACCGCATTGCGTTGACCAACGACGCACAGACCTCCTTTACCGAGATCGCCGCCGGCTTCAGCACTAATCATGGCGTCCCCGGTTCGATCTCGGCACCGGCCGGCCTCACCTACGATGCCACGAGCGACACCCTTTACGTCGTCGACACCAACGCTAACAGGGTCGTCGCTCTCGCCAACGTCTCGGCGATCGGCACCGATGGCGTGATCGTCTCCGGTACGAACTTCTCGGGAGCCTCGGCGGCTTCGGCCAAGGTCATCGCCACGGGCGCGCCGCTCAATGGTCCGATCAGCGGCGCATTGCTCGTCAACGGCGATCTCGTGGTAGGCAACACGCTCGATCCCAACGGCACCAATCTGTTGATCGAAATTTCACCGACCGCCGGCGTGGTCGCGAGCGCAAATGTCGATACCGGCGCGGGCGGCGCCATCTTCGGCATTTCCACGGTGCCGACGACCATCACGACCATGGGATCTTATGGTTCGACAAATACGCTGACCGATGTCATCTATTTCAACGATGACAACGACAATACCGTGAAGCTGCTTGCACAATAAACGGCGCCGGGCCGCCTATTGGCGGCCGACGCATGCGTTCCCAAGCGTCCAGACGCTCGCCAACCGCGCGACGCAGGCTGATTGAATGACACTCGACACGACGCCGCGTGCAGGAGGATGACGTGTACGCCGACTGCGGGCGCCGCGCGCAGGAGGCGCCGCCGGCGACGCCATGGGCGGGCGCACTCGCCCGCAGTTCCACGGCCAAGCGATCCATTGCGGCGTTCATTAACGGCATCGGTACCGCCGCACCCGTAACGCGCTACACCAAGATCGAGTGTTTGGCAGCGTTTCGACGGTCCGATTGGTACGCACGCCTCGATGCCCGATCACACTATATCGTCGAGACGGTACTACACCGGGACAACGGCATAGAAGCGCGCGCACTGGCGCTCGATTCGCTTGCGGAAGTCTTTCATATTGATCCGGATACCCTCGCCGCCCGCTTCCTCAAGCACGCGCCGCACCTCGCGGCGGAGGCCGGTGGACGGGCAATCCATAATGCTGGCATTTCCAGCCAGGCGATCGACGCGATCGTCATCAGTACCTGCACGGGTTACCTGTGTCCGGGACTCTCAGGGTATGTGGTGCAACTGCTCGGACTGCGCGCCGATATACAAGCATTCGATCTCGTCGGCCAGGGTTGCGCAGCGGCGCTACCCAACCTACAGATGGGTCGCGCCTTGCTCAACTCCGGCTCGGTCGATCATGTGCTGTCGATTTGTGTGGAGATCAGTAGCGCCGCCATGTACTTGGACGATGACCCGGGCGTGTTGATCAGCGCCTGCCTGTTTGGCGACGGCGCGGGTGCCGCCGTACTTTCGCGTGACCCCGCGTCGACCGGCCGTCGCATCGCGTGGACGGATCACGCATCGGTGATCGAGCCGGCACGGCGCGACGCCCTGAAGTTCGAGTTGCGCAATGGCATGCTGCGCAATGTCCTCACACGTGCGGTGCCGGCCCTGGCAGCCGATCACGCACGCCGGATCCTGGACACCGTGCTGGACCGTTCGGGGCTTACGCGCGCCAACGTAAGTACGTGGATCATGCACGCTGGCGGTCGGGATGTCCTGCTCGCTGTCGAGCGGCGCTTCGATCTCGACCCCAACGCTCTTCGTTACAGTGCTGCGACGTTGCGTGAATACGGCAATTTGTCGAGCGCATTCGTTTACTTCGTGTTGCAGGCGGCGCTCGCCGATGGTGCACCGGGTGGCTGGTGGTGGCTGTCCTCATTCGGCGCCGGCTTCAGTTGTCACGGCGCACTACTGGAGGTGCAATGATGTCGGCAGCATCGCGGCAAGGCGTCGATGGCGAGGGGCATGTTCTCGCATGACGATGCCAAGAATCGTCACTGCAGAATTGCTCGACCGCCTGTTCGCAAGCGATCCGGCGGCAATACGTTCTCGGCACGATTTACGGCGCGTGCATCGCCTCATGGGGACGCGGGGAATCGCAGTGCGCGCCCTGCGCGCGTGCGGCGTACCGCGCCGCGCTACAGGCGGCTTGCGGGTCCTCGAACTCGGAGCCGGGGACGGAAGCCTGATGCTGAGCATCGCGCGGGCTCTGCAACGGGAATGGCCGACCGTCCAATTGACGCTCCTCGATCGCTTGGATCTCGTCGATGTCGCGACGATCGCCGAATATGCGGAGCTTGGATGGCAAGCGGAGGCCGCCGTTTTAGACGCGTTGGACTGGGCAAGGTGCGATGCGGCAATCGATTCAAGGGCATCGCCGCACTGGGATCTCATCGTCGCAAACCTCTTCCTGCATCACTTTGACGATGCGCGGCTCGGGATGCTGTTGCGTGCGATTGCGGCGCATACCAACCGCTTCTTCGCCTGCGAACCGCGGCGAGGCTGGCTTGCCAGAGGCGGCAGTCATTTGATCGGCGCAGTCGGCGCCACCGCGGTGACGCGAACGGATGCGGTATCGAGTGTCCATGCCGGCTTCCGAGATAAGGAGCTTTCGGCGCTTTGGCCATCGGACACGCAACGCTTCCGCCTGAAGGAATACTCGGCGGGTCTGTTCAGCCACTGCTTGTACGTCGAACGAATTCAGCATGCGCAGTCGGCGCCGCACTGATGCAAAGTCATTTTGACGCGATTATCGCCGGCGCGGGCCCGGCAGGGGCGAGCGCTGCAATCTTGTTGGCGCGAGCCGGCTGGTCAATCGCGCTCATCGAGAAACTGGCATTTCCGCGCCGCAAGGTGTGTGGCGAATGCATCGCCGCGACCAACCTGGAGTTGCTCGACGCACTCGGTATCGGCGATGCGGTCGCTGCCGGATCCGGATCGGATTTGCGCCGAGTCGCCCTGATGCAAGGACGATCCACGACGATCGCGGATCTGCCGCAATTCGACCATTCGCATCACACATGGGGAAAAGCGCTCGGCCGTGAAACGCTCGACGCCCTACTCGTGGCGCAGGCCCGCGCAGTCGGCGTCGTGGTATTGCAACCGTGGTCCGTACATTCGGTCGATGGCGTTGCCGGCGCCTATCGCTGCATGCTGCGGGCGAGCGGCTCTCACGACGAGGCGCTCTTGCATGCGCCAATAGTAATCGCTGCATGCGGCTCCTGGGGTCGTTTGTCCGCGAGCCGCGCCTTGAAGCCGCGCAGTCGCCGATCGGGCGACTTGTTTGCCTTCAAGGCGAATTTCCGACATGCGACACTGCCAGAAGACCTGTTGCCGGTGCTGTCGTTCGATGGCGGCTACGGCGGCATGGTGCTCGCAGGCCGCGGCGTCGCGACGCTGGCATGCTGCGTTCGTGCAGATCGTGTCACCAGGCTGCGGCGCACGGCTCCCGAAAAGTCGGCGGGCGAAGTCGTCGAGGCCATGCTGCGACGCGAGTGTGCCGGTGTCGACGCAGCACTCCGCGGGGCGCGCCGAGTAGGCAACTGGCTCGCCTCAGGACCCCTGCAGCTCGGTATCCATTTGCGTCGCAGTGACGATCTGCTGCGGATCGGCAACGCGGCCGGCGAGGCGCACCCTATCATCGGCGAAGGCTTGAGCATGGCGATACAGTCGGCTTGGCTTCTTTGCGCGCACTTACTGCGCGCGAGCGCGCGGCATGATGGACTTCCAGATCGCCGACAATTGCGCGTGGTTCGCGATCGCTATGCCTCGGACTGGCGCCGTCATTTTACGCGGCGTTTGCACGTGGCGGCCGTTCTTGCGCACCTCGCGATGCATCCACGGTTCTCCGCGCGGCTCGTGCCGCTGCTCGGGCGGCGCGCGGCGCTACTCGGCCGAGCCGCCAGGTGGGGAGGCAAGGTGCGGTGCGTACCCGATCCGGCCACCATCGCATGGTTGGTTGCGCATCAAAGTCGGCAGGAGATCTCTGCAACATGAAGACTACATTCGATCGCCTCAAAGTGGTCCTATTGAGGACTTATCACGTCGATGCCGAAACAATGACGCCCGCTCTGCCGCTCGAACAATTGGACATCGATTCGCTTGGCATCGGCTTAATGCTGTTCGATGCCGAGGATGAGTTCGGAGTCAAGTTCACGGCGGCGCCGGATGGGCTACGCACCGTGGGAGACGTCGTCCGCTACATCGACGATGTCATCTCGACGCACCCAAGCTCATCGGCGGTCGCCGCGGGCGCAACCGGACCTGCGGCGCGGGGTTCGTGAAGCGCGTCGCCGTCACCGGCGTCGGCGTCCTCTCGCCGCTCGGCCACAGCGGACCTGCGGTATTCGAGGCGGCACGAACTGGGTGCTCCGCGATCCGGCGACTCGACGCTCCATTCGCGTGCCGGCTCGTCAACGCACTCGCCGCAACCGTGCAATTCGAAGGAAGCGATCATTTCGAGCCGGCGAAGTTGCGGATTCTGGATCGCATGAGTCAGTTCGCGATCGTCGCCGCCAATCGCGCTCTAGCGGATTCGAGCATTGATCTTACGGTGCTCGATCGCGACCGCGCCGGCGTTTTCGTGGGGACCGGTATGGGGGCGTCGCATACCTTGGATGATGGCTACCGGATCCTGTATGGAGAGAACTCCGATCGCATCAAGCCGCTCACCGTTCTGATGGCCATGCATAACGCCGCTGCCGCATGGATCGGTATGGAGAACCAATTGCGGGGGCCGAATCTGACTTATTCGACCGCCTGCTCCTCGTCGGCGGTTGCCATCGGTGAAGCGTGGCTGCGTGTCGCGCACGGCGAACTGGAATTGGCGATCGCCGGCGGAGCTGAAGCGCCCCTGTCGCTTGGATCGCTGCTCGCGTGGGCATCATTGCATACGTTGGCGAGTGAAGATCCGAACGACGTGTCGGCTTCCTGCAAACCATTTGCGCGGAACCGCAGCGGAATGGTTCTCGGCGAAGGCGCCGCCATGCTTGTCCTCGAGTCCTGGGATCGGGCGGTCGATAGAGGCGCGGTGATCCACGGCGAGATCATAGGCTACGGCGTGGCCATGGATGTCGGCCACATCGCCCGGCCGAGCGTCGCCGGTCAAGCCGCGGCGATCCGTGCAGCGTTGCGTGCCGCGCGATTGGACATATCGGAGGTCGATGCAATTAACGCGCACGGCACCGGTACACAAGCAAATGACGGCGTGGAAACCGCCGCGATCAAATCCGTATTCGGCGTCCACGCCAAGCGTATTCCGATCAGTGCAACGAAGGCCCTGCACGGTCATCTGCTCGGCGCGAGCGGCGCGCTCGAGTGCGTGCTGTCGCTGTGGGCGATGCAGAATCGCGTCGCGCTGCCGACGATGCACTTGCATCTTTCCGATCCAGAATGCGACCTCGATTACGTGGCCAATGTAGCGCGCGAAGGCCTGCCGATACGCACAATGTTGTCGAATTCGTTCGCATTCGGCGGAACGGATGCCGTGCTCGCCATGCGTGCGGCTGTTTAGCGCCGGAAAGAGTTCTGGTGCATCGGCGGGCTTCCCATATGATGCGGGCTCCAGAATAGGGGATCCGAATGACCAAACCGATCGCCCGCGATCCGATCTACCGCCGACGGGTGTTCGACGCGAAAATCATCGAGCTCCGCGTTCGCTGGTACATCACCTACCGGCTGAGCTATCGCGATTTTGTAGGGGTGATGGCGGTGCGCGGAGTCACGGTGGACCACAGTACTATCCTGCGATGGGTTACTCGGTACGTGCCGGAATAGGAGAAGCGCTGGAACCGATTCTCTTGACCCGTCGGGACCTCGTGGCGCGTAGATGAGACGCACATTTTCGTTCGAGGCAAATGGCATTACCTCTACTGAGCGGCCGACAAGCAGGGCAAGACGGTCGACTTTCTCCTTCGCCGTGACCCCTGTGGTCCAAAAAAATCAGTCACGGGCTTGCAGACGCGAGGACGTATTCTAGTTGGAGTCCGCCAAGTATCTAATTGGCTCGGACGACGATGGCTCGTTGCCGCGATGACGCCAAGCGGCATACCGGTGGTTGACATTGATGAGCGGCGGACCAGAGATACCGCGACCCGACGCCCAGTTCGGGTCACCTCGCAGGCCTGCGCCGTTTGAGTCGTGCGGGACTTTTGCGTGTTTGGTTATGCTCTGTTGTGCTTCGTCGTGACAAATGCAACGGGCGTCACGGGAAATTCATTAATGAAATCAAAGGGCCGCCGACGAAGGGACCAACTCCGAACCAGGTGGTCGGCGGTTCGAATCCGTCCGGGCGCGCACCAACACAACTTTCTAAATCAATGACTTCGCGCTACGCGAACCGCGTCAGACCGCCGCCAAGAGACCACCTGGAAAACAGCCAGGTGCTCGATGGAGTCGCAAATGGCCGGCCAAATGAGCGATTTGGCGCGCAACCAATAAAATCAGAGCCCGAATTTCTGCGGTTTTGCCAAAAGGACTGTCGCGCTGCGTGAGTAGTGCGGGAATCTGTACCGCTCTATTGGCTTGGTCTAGGGGATACGCCGAAAATATACGCTCGCCATTTCCGCCAGAGTGGCTCAGTGCCAACACCGGTCCCTCACGGCCTTGATATGGCTGCGAGGAAGCGGTCGTTCGCAGTTTTCGCTACGCTATCTAGCTCAGGAACGATCGCAACGATGCGCCCTTGGGCTTTACCAGGACGACGGAATTCACTTGATATTGAACCCGCAGGCTTTAAAGACCGCTCGAACCGAAGTTGGCCTCTGCAGTGCCGCCGGATTGATCGGAGCTGCTCCAGCGTTCCCGTCGACCACCCGCGTCTTTAACTTGCAGACGGTCGCCTGGGCATCCCAGGAGAATCCCGCACAAAAGCGGGTCGTCGCCAAATTCGGTGAGATCTATGGCTTCGTCCCCAGTACGATCGTCGTCAATCAAGGCGACCATGTCGTGCTGCATATCCGCAACCTCGACGGCGGCGGCGACGACGAGCACACGCTCACCATCCCGGGTTACCGCATTAACCAGTCGCTACCGCCATTTGCCACGGTAACGGTCTCCTTCACAGCCGACAAAGCCGGTGTGTTCCCGTTTCACTGCGAGTTCCACAAGCCTTGGATGAGTGGTGAGCTGGTGGTGCTGCCGACAAAATGAGAAGCCGCGCCGCGCATTTTGCGATTCCACGACTAGCCCTGGCAGCGCTCGCGTTCGTCCTGAATGCGGGCGCTGCCGCGGGCGCGCCTGCCGTGCCGCTCAAGGTGGTTCACCCGGACGTTCCGCTGGCGGGCAAGCCCAACCGCTTCGACTATGTGACGATCGATGCGCAGCGGCGGCTGCTGTTCATCGCGCATTTAGGCTCCGGCATCGTTACCGCGGTCGATCTGCGCAGCGAGCGCGTGATTGCGAACGTGGAAAACATCCCCGGCGTGCACGGGGTGCTGGCGGTGCCGGCGCTGGGGGAAGTATTCGCGACGGCAACCGACCGCAACCGGCTCGACGTGATATCCGAACAGACATTTCGCGTCATCACCCATGCGCCCGCCGGCGTTTATCCCGACGGCATGGCCTATGCGCCGGACGTGCACGAACTGTTCATCTCCGACGAGGCGGGCCAGACCGAAACGGTCGTCGACACGCACAGCAACCGGCGAATTGCGACCATCGCCATAGGCGGCGAGGTGGGTAATTCCCGTTACGACCCTGTCAGCCATCGGGTGTTTGTCGATGTGCAGACGCGCGACGAGATCGTGGCGATCGATCCGCACACTAACGCGATCGTGCAGCGCTATCGGCTGCCGGATACCTGCAACGACGATCACAGCCTGCTGCTCGACGCGCCGGCGCGCCTCGCCTTCGTCGCCTGCGACGGCAATGCCAAGTTACTGCTCGTGGACATGACTGACATGCACGTTCTGTCCGTGCACAGAACCGGACGTGACCCCGACGTACTCGCCTTCGATACAGGGTTGAAACGGCTCTACGTCGCCAGCGAGAGCGGCGTGGTCGCGGTGTTCCAGCTGGTGGGCCGGCAACTACACATGCTGGGCCGCGGCTATCTCGCCTACGAAGCGCACTCTGTCGCCGTCGATCTGCTGACTCACCACGTCTACTTCCCGTTGCAGGACGTGGGCGGTCGCGGCGTCCTGCGCATCATGGCGCCGATTCCATAGGCACCGGGAACTGGCCTTTCCACGGTGAACTTTCGAGTTCATTATGGGCACCTCGATGACCCCGCTTAGCTTCGATGCGCGCGAAAACAGCGTTACCAACATTTCATGGCCACCGCGCTCAATGCCCTTTGGCGATCGTGTAAATCTCACCGCGCCGGGGGTCCCCTAATTCCCCCGCCGCCGCTTCCACGGGCACGCACAGCCGATTCCTCTGACCGGGGTCACCGCACTCATTGAGTTGGATGCGCCCGACTGGACTCGAACCAGTGACCTTTGGCTTCCAAGCGCCGAGTGGCAGCGGAGCGATTATTGACGCGGCTGAAAGCTATCGATACCGCACAGCAGGCGTTGAGATCGCGTGCCAACGTGAATCACTACCTCCGGGAACGAGCGCCAGCAAACCGCCAATCTCTCGACTCGTCGGACCGGCGACCAACACTGCATCTCGGTCTCCGCGCGCCATCGGCGCTAGCAACGATCGGTTATCCTATGGCCGCCGGTGACGCCACCCTTCGAGCAGCCAGGTGTTCAGATCAATCATCGGCTTGTCGAGCCAGGCCTTGAAATCCGCCTCGATGCGTTCGAGCTGAAACGTCCCCGACTTCAGATGGCCGAGTGCCCACGGTCGATAGCGCGATTCGATGAAATTCCTGAGTGTCCCTTCTCGTTTCCGGACTCCTTCGTCGCGCAGCGCCTTCTTGCACTCCTGCACGACTTTGCCGCTGGCCACATCGACTGCGAGCGCAAGCGCCAGCTGGCGTGCAGCGGTCGCGTTCAGACCGGGGAAGCGGCCGATGATGTAGCGGCGTTGCCAACCTTCGGTGTTACGGTATCGGTGTGTCCAGATCCTGGTGCCCGACCGCCGCACACGAAACTCGAATCGGGGAATCTGCGTGTCTGCGATGACGACATCCGTACCATTGGCGCGTACACTTCGCGCGACGTTCCGAGAGAGTTTCTTGCGCATCGCTGTGGCTTCCAACTCCTTCCACTTGTGACCCAGTCTGCGCAGGTCACACGGGGGTCACAATAGTTCGCCAATGAGGGCGAACTCGGGTGGAGCGAAGCGTACATGCGAGAACCTGAATCCGCATGCGAATCAGCCAGTTACTTGGGTTTCTCTTGACAGTTCAAAATCTTAGGAAGCGCATCAATTTCACTTTCGGGACCTAGGAGTCGCAGATTCAAATCCTGTCACCCCGACCACTGATTACAAGCGCTTAGGTTGGATAGGGTGCACTCCGAACAGGCAGTTGCGGGTGCGACGTTTCGACGACGCATTGCCTGTGACTTCATGAAATTGGCCCTCTCAACGGGATTAATGCCCAAATTTCAGGTTATTGCCTGATATCCATATTGTGCGCGATCTACACGTTTGCAGTTAGGGCGACAAACTCGGGAATGTTCCGAGCGGCGTTAGGAGCACCTATCGCGCTTCCGCCGGGAAACTGTGCCGCTCCTGGCGTTGTTTGCTACCTGCTTGACCTCGGCATGAACTTGCCAAAAATTAGTTTTGTTAGCTGAGTATTAGTTTGATATAATTGGAATTATGAAATCTAAAGATGCTGTCGCGGGCCTTTCCGCTTTGGCCCAAGAATCGCGCCTGGCGCTCTTTCGGTTACTCGTGAAGCGGGGCCCCGAGGGCTATGCGCCAGGCCACATTACCGAGAAGCTCGGCGTACCGGCACCGACGTTGTCGTTTCATTTGAAGGAGCTGCAGCGAGCCGGGCTCATCGAAGCTCGCCGCGAAGGGCGTTTTATATTCTACAGCCCGAACTTCGCACACATGAATCAATTGCTCGAATTCTTGACCGATCACTGCTGCAGCGTGGCCGACAAAGACTGTGGTCCAGCATGCGGCATACCCGCGGTCACGGTCGCCGAACCCAAAAGGAAGCGCGCATGAAAAGGTTCCACGTCAACGTGTCCGTTCAAGATATTGCCGAAGGCATCCGCTTCTATTCTGCTCTGTTCGCCGTGGAGCCGACGGTTCAGAAGGATGATTACGCCAAGTGGATGCTCGATGATCCGCGGATGAACTTTGCCATCACGCAGCGCGGTTACCCCATCGGAGTCAATCATCTGGGGTTCCAGGTCGACTCGGCCGGCGAATTGACGGCCATGCGCGCCCAGCTCGCGCGGGCGGACCGCGCATTGATCGAACAGGCTGATGCCGCCTGCTGTTACGCGAAGTCGGACAAGGTCTGGATCACCGATCCCGCCGGCGTCGCGTGGGAGACCTTCCATACGCAGGGTGTGATCCCGATTTACGGTGCGGACTCGGAAATCGCGCCGAAGACCGGTGGGTGCTGCGTGCCGCCGAAAGCGACGGACGAAGCATGCTGTGAGCCCGCGGTCGCGGCAACGTCCGGGACATGCTGTGCAACCTGACACGACGCCGCGATCCCAGCAGTTGACGCCGCAGCCGTCGTCGGTTGGGCATCCCTCGACGCCGTCTCCCGCCGCTACTCGAATGCGGCAGCGCGCGCCTCTCGCATGGTGATGACCGGATTCGGGCCGCTACACGTACGGCGAGACCGGCGGCAAGCTGATGCTGCCGGTGGCGTAGTGCATGCCCATGCAGGCACCCGTGTAATGCGCGCCCGTGCTCCAGGCAAAGGCCAGGGCCAACATCAGCAATATAATTACGCTTTGATCCATTCAGCCTGGCGATCCCCAGGTCCAGTACAGCCCCAGGTAAGCTACGGTGTGTCGCTCACCGGTGGCGCTACGGCCGCCCGAAAACAGCAGACTGAAGTCGCGAGTGAAGTTGTAGTATCCGCCCAGATTGAGGAGCGTGTAACCGCGCGCGCCCATGACTTGCGCATTTTGACGAAACAATTCGCCGCCGAGCGTCAGGCGCGGACTCAGGTCGCGCTGGATCAACAGTCCGCCGAACGTGGAGTCGCGCATTCCCGGCGCATGATTGATGTCGATACCGGCACCGCCGTAGGACGTCCACGGTCCCCAGCTTTTCTGAATCCACAGCGGCAGCCGATACCAGGTGTGCCCGTTGCCGAGGCCGCGCGCGGCGCTCCCCGTGGCAATTTCCGCCATCGGGAAAAATCCGATCTGCGGTCGATCGCAGCTCTCCTCGATAAAGCGGTACTTGATGCCAACCTCCACATCGCCGAAGCCGAACGCGCCGGCGGCGCCGGCGGGCGAAAAGTAGCTGAACGGCAAAACGACGTGGAACTGGGTGTTGCGGGCGATGCCGCGGTTGTATTCGATCGCCGGGCCCTGGATCGCATCGGATCCATAGGATCGATCGAGCGTGGAGAAAACGTAGAACTCGTTGTGCCGGTAGTCGACCGGCTCGGGGTCGTCGGTGTAGAACGGCGGCCCGGCGTGGACCTTCGCGGTGTTCAGTAAAGCGATCAGCGGCACGGCCGGCAATAGTCGTCGCAACACTGGTCGCATGAGTTGGGCTCCTCGCCAGAAGCGCTTCCCTGCTGATCGGATTTGCACGGTGCTGTTCGTGTTCACGCATGACATGAGTGGTTATAGCGGGTGAAATCGGCTCGACCTCGTGACGCGTCCAACCACACCGCATGCAAACCGCAGAGTATGAGCAGCCGAACCAGCACGATCCATCCACCGTCTCTGGTATCGTGAAATAGCTCGCCGCCGGCATCGATGTCGACGAGGCACTCACCAACCCCTACCGGGAGCGATCGCATCAAAAGCGAGCGAATCCGTACTGCAGCGCACCCTCGCCGAGAACAAGAAACTCCGGGTCGAAGAACGTTCATAAGGGCGTCGTGTTTACACCGGCTGGCGCGGCGCGACTAAGCAGCCAGAGCAATCCGCGCAGCAAGTCCGTCGGAGTCGGTGGGCAGCCCCGAATCACGAGGTCGACTGGAATCACTTTCGAGACCGCGCCCACACAGGCATAGCTGTCTGCAAACACACCGCAGCCGGCCCCGCAGTCTCCGGCCGCAACCACCCACTTGGGCGCCGGCGTTGCCGCGTAGGTACGTTCAAGGGCCTCGCGCATGTTGCACGTGACAGGACCCGTCACGAGCAGCAGGTCGGCATGGCGCGGCGAGGCCACAAAGCGAATACCGAATCGTTCGACATCGTAAAACGCGTTGCCGAGCGCATGGATCTCGAGCTCGCAGCCATTGCACGAGCCGGCATCGACTTCGCGAATCGCTAGACTCCGTCCAAGACGACGCGCGATAACACCACGCAGCGTCGTACCCGCGGCCTCGAGATCGACGGTCCCTTCGCTCACGGGTTCGGTGCACGGTGCCGTTATCAGATTTTTGAACAGGCGCCTGCGCATAGCGGGTTACCGAGCGTGAGCGCAACTACAGATCATGGCCGGAATAGGAGCAATTGAACGACTTGTTGCACAACGGGAAATCCGCAACGATGTTGCCCTCGATGGCAGCCTCCAGCAGCGGCCACAGAAACCATGATGGATCGCGTAAATGGCAGCGCTCTAACCGCCGATCCGGGCCGATTCGCACATACGCGAGAATATCACCCCGAAACCCCTCGACGAGGGCCGAGCCTTCAATGGCCGCACGGGGCGCGGCAATGACCGGCAGATGCACGGGGCCCGGAGGAAGGGGGGATGCGAGCGCCGCCTCGAGCCAACCGACGCTGTGCTGGATCTCCCGGATACGCACCCACACGCGCGCATCGACATCGCCTTCGGGCCGCACGACGATCTCGATGGGCGCCAGATCGTACGGCGGGTAGGGCCGGCAGATTCGGGCATCGAACGAGCGCCCGGAGGCCCGACCGACATAGCCGGGCGCCGCAAACTCCGCGGCAAGCGAAGCGAGCACCACCCCGGCGCCGACCGTGCGATCCTGGAGCGAGGCCGTGTGATCATAGAGCTCGATCAGCTCCGGGAATTGCCGCCGAAGTTTTCGAGTGAAAGAGAGTATCGCGTCGCGTCCAGCCGGCTCGAGATCCGCGGCGACTCCGCCCGGGACGATACGGTCCATCATCAGACGATGGCCGAAGGCGACGGTACACGCACGCAACACCTCTTCGCGCAGGATCGCGCATTCCGCATGCATCATCGAGAACGACGCGTCGTTGCAAATCGCACCGATGTCGCCCAAGTGATTCGCGATCCGTTCGAGCTCCGCCATCACCGCACGCAGCCATACCGCGCGCGGCGGAGGGCGGCACTCGAGCGCCGCCTCCACCGCGAGAGCGAAGACCAACGAATACGCCACCGTACTGTCGCCGGACGTGCGCGCGGCGATTCGTCCGGCTTCGTCGATCGATTTGCCGCGCAGCAGCTTTTCGATGCCTTTGTGGGTATAACCGAGGCGTTCTTCGAGTCGGACAATCGTCTCGCCGCTCGCCGTGAACCGGAAGTGCCCGGGCTCGATGATCCCCGCATGCACCGGACCTACCGGAATCTGATGCAGACTCGGGCCGTCCGCCTCGAGGAACCGGTAGGGCGGCAACGGCGCTTGAGGTCGCGGCTGGTCGGCCAATGGCTGATGAATTGGCCAGCATCCGTGATCGAGCCACGGCCGCGGATCTGGCAGAGCCCGAAAATCGATCCCATATAAATCGTGGATCGTCCGCTCGAGGCGGGATGCGGGCGCGTGGAAGACAGCGAGCGACGGCGCCTTGCCGTCCTGAACATCGATGGAAGCGCTGGCGATTTGCCGCGTCGAGGGTTCGTAAAGCGCGCAGTGGACCGCCGCTGCATCGCCCCATAGTCCGAGCAGGTCGAGTTTGCCTTCGCGGAGCGCCTCGCCGATGCCCCGCCACGTGTCTGCGTCGCCCACCACGCGAGGCCAGCCGCGATGGCTCGCGGTGGGTGTGAGGTGTCCAAACAGTGCTTTTAACATCGAAGCGCTTACCCGAGGAGGATTGCCGCGTGACGGAACCACGCGACGATGGCGCCCGGCAGATAAACCCCCGCGATTGCAACCAGGGTCAAGTGCAATGCCATCGGCGCAAGACGGTACGCGCCGAGTGAATAGTGCTTGTCGGTCGCTCCGAATGCCATGCCGTGAATTCGCAGCATGAGCGCGCTGAAGGCGATCATGAGGCCGACCACCAGCAGAATGGCGAGCCACGGTGCGACTGCGAAGGTCGACGTCACGAGCAAAAACTCGCTCGTGAATATGCCAAACGGCGGCAGTCCCGCGATCGCGATGACGCTGAGTAGCAACAGCCAGCCGAGCAGCGGCTGACTGTGTGTGAGGCCCCGGATATCCGCGATTTGCTGCGTGCCCTCGAGTTGGCACACGTATCCGACTCCGAAAAAGATGCCGGATTTCGTCAAGCTATGCATCGCCATCTGCAGCAGTCCCGCAAAATTCGCGAACGGTCCGCCGAGTCCGAACGCGAACGTAATGATTCCCATGTGCTCGATCGAGGAATACGCAAACATTCGCTTGATGTCGCGCCGACGGTAGATCATCAGGCCCGCGAATATCAGCGAGGCCAGTCCCATCGTGACCATCATCGGACCGGGTGAGATGACGCCAGGATTGCCGGCCATGATCATCTTGAACCGCAGCAGCGCAAAGAGCGCCACATTGAGGAGCAACCCGGACAGTACGGCGGAAATTGGCGTCGGGCCTTCCGCATGCGCATCCGGCAGCCAGGCATGCACCGGAACGAGACCCACCTTGGTGCCGTAGCCGAGCAGCAGGAATACGAACGACAGGTTGAGAAGCGCGGGGTCGAAGCCCGCTGAATGGGCCGCGAGTCGGTCCCAGGCCATGGCCGGCATGCCTTCGCCCAGACGTCCCTCGGCTGCGACATAGACGAGGATAGTGCCAAAGAGGGCAAGGGCGATGCCGACCGAACCCAGAATAAAGTACTTCCAGGCCGCCTCCAGCGCGGCGCTGGTGCGGTAAATGCCCACCATCATGACGGTCGTGAGCGTCGCCAGCTCGATGGCCACCCACATGAGCCCGATGTTGTTCGACACCAGCGCAAGATTCAGCGCAAACATCAGCAACTGGTACATGGCGTGATAAAAGCGCACATCCCGCGATCTGAGCCGGCGAGTCTGTAATTCGTGCGCGATATATCCGGCGCTGAAGACGCTGGTCGTGAAACCCACGAGCGCACCGACGATGAGAAAGACCGTGTTGACGTCATCGACGATGAGATAGAGCGACGGTTCCGGTCGGTGCGAATAAAGTGCGCCGGCGCTCACGAGAGTAACAGCGCACAGGATCACGTTGAGGGGCGCCGCAATTCTGTAATTGGGGATCACCGCGAGGAGCACGATGCCGAGCGAGGGAATGGCGAGAAGTCCGGCCAGCGCCACCGTTCCGACAGACACGTTCACGTCGATTCGCCTCGCGCCATATCGAGCGCCTGCAGATCGACCGTGTCGAATCGCTCGCGGATACGGAACAAGAAAATGCCGACCACAAAGAATGCGATGAGCACCGAGAAGCCGACACTGATCTCGACGACGAGCGGCATTCCGCGAGCGCCGCTCGCGGCAAGCACCAAGCCGTTCTCGAGCGACATGAAGCCGATCACCTGACTCACGGCATTGCGCCGCATGACCATCATCAGGAAACCGAGCAGTACGACGGACAATGCGAAAGCCAGGTCCTCACGCACGAACGTGTCTGCGGATTGGGTCACCGGCAACATGACGATGATGGATAACCCCACCAGCGCGATCCCGAACAGCATCGTCGGTCCGATACTCACGACGTTCTCGATCGTGCGGTGAATCCCGAGACGCACGACGATTCGGCGCAAGGCGATCGGAATCATCACGCCCTTGAACAGCAGTGCGATCAGCGCCGTGATGAATAGATGCGGCGCGCGCTGCACGTAGGCCTGCCAGCCGACCGAGCATGCCAGCACGCAAGCGTGGATCGCAAAGATATTGAGCAGCGGCAACATCCGGTCCTGATAAAGGAGCAGAAAGCTGACCAGGACCATCGAACCGGCGAGGAGATGGGCGATATTGGTATCGAACGGATTCATCGCGGTACCTTCGAGACGAACATCAAAATTGTCGCGAGCAGGCCGAGCATGAGCGCTATCCCCAGGAAATCGGGCACGCGAAACACTCGCATCTTGGCGACGGCGGTTTCAAACAGAACCAGGAGGAACGCAAATACCGCAAGCTTGGCCGCATACGCGCCAAGTCCTACGGCATAGGCGACGGCACCAGCACCGTCCCCGGCCGTCCCCCAAGGAACGAACACGCACGCGATCAGCGAGATGTACAGCAGCAGCTTCAGTGACGCCGCGGCCTCGATCACCGCCAGATGCCGGCCGGAATATTCCAAAATCATCGCCTCGTGCACCATCGTCAGCTCGAGATGAGTGGCGGGATTGTCGACCGGAATACGGGAGTTTTCTCCGAGCGCCACGATGATGAGCGCAACCAACGCGAGCGCGATCGAGATGTTGAGACCGCCGTTGGGTCCCAGCATGAACGCGGAGATCGCGGAGAGCTGGGTGGACCCTGCGATCAGCGAGAGTGTGAATACCGCCATCAGCATCGCGGGCTCCGCGAGCGACGCGAACATCATTTCACGGCTCGAGCCGATACCGCCAAAACTCGTGCCTACATCGAGTCCGGCGAGCGCGAGCAGAAAACGCGCGGTACCGAGGAGCGCGACGATTACGATCACATCGCCGTCCCCGCTCAGGGAAAGGCCGGTGGCGAACGTGGGTACCAACGTCGCAGCAACCCATGTCGTGGCAAAGATGGCGTAAGGCGCAGCGCGAAAAAGCCACGACGCATTCTCAGCAACCACCGTCTCCTTGCGGATCAGTTTCAGGAGGTCACGGTATGGCTGAAACACCGACGGACCCCGTCGGCGCAGAAGTCGAGCCCTGATCTTGCGCGTCGCGCCGGATAGAAGTGGCGCGAGCCCGAGCACCAGGGCCGCCTGCAATAGCTGCCTGAACCATTCCTGAGTCATCACAAGGTCCCTACAACGATCAGCAAGATAACCAACGCGGCGAATACCAGCATCAGGTAGTTGCGGATGGTCAGGAATTGCAGCTTGTTGAGGCGATCGGCCGCTCCCTCGACGAGGCGGATCACCGGCGCATAGAAGGCCTCCCAGATCGTGTCGTGCAGGTCGACGCGCAGCTTGGCCACGGCGGTGTCGCCGGGTTTCGGCATCGTAACGTGTTCGCGTGCGCGAAATACGACACTTCCGAACACTCGGCGAATGGGCTGCGCGAAACTGCCGGCGGTGTACTGCGTCGCGGGACTCGCGTCCGGAAATCCGCAATCCCACGCCGGGGACCGCCGCACGCTATGCGCGGCGAACCGACGTACGATGAAGGCGGTCGCGGCGGTGGCGATCAGGATCATGACAAATAGGAGCAGGCCGCCGTAGGCACTGCGTGCGGGGTTGATTGGAATGATACGAAACCAAGGCAGCGCCGCCTGCGGCGAAAGCCGCGAGCCGACGACCATCTGGGTGACCGAGCCGATGCTATCGATGACGAAGCCCGGCAACACCCCGGCGAGCAGGCACAACGCCGCGAACACCAGCATGGCGCTTCGCGACCAGCGATCCGTCTCGCGCGCCGCAGTTGCCGCGCCGGAACGCGGGCGGCCCAGGAACGTCATGCCGAACGCTTTGACGAAGCAGCCAGCGGCAAGCGCCGCCGAACAGGCGAGCATGGCGCCGATCGCGGGAACCAGGAGTCTCTGGATCCACTGTGGCAGTTGCGGGCTGAGGAGAATGGCCTGGAACGTGAGCCACTCGGACACGAAGCCGTTGAATGGCGGAAGCGCAGAAATGGCGATGCATCCAACGAGGAACGCGACCGCCGTTACGGGCATCCGATGGATCAACCCGCCCAGATGTTCCATATCCCGCTCCCCCGTCGCGGTGAGAACGGAGCCGGAGCCGAGGAACAGCAAACTCTTGAAGAGTGAATGGTTGAACACGTGGAAGATCGCCGCCACGAGAGCCAGCGCGGCCGCCGCGCCCAAGCCGCCCGCCTTGAACGCGAGCGACAGGCCCAGCCCGATGAAGATGATGCCGATGTTTTCGACCGTGTGGTACGCGAGCAGTCGCTTCAAGTCGTGTTCCATCAATGCGTAAAGAACACCGAGAAGAGTCGTGATACCGGCTACCAGTAACACCGGAATGCTCCACCACCATAATGGCGGGCCGGCGAGGTCGAAGATGAGCCGCACGAATCCATATACGGCGACCTTCGTCATGACCCCGCTCATCAATGCCGAGACGTGGCTCGGCGCTGCCGGATGCGCCAGCGGCAGCCATGCGTGCAGCGGAACGAGACCGGCTTTGGACCCCGCACCGGCCAGCGCGAGGATCAGAACGATCGAGCCGACGCCGGAGGACGCGGCCAGTCGGATCTGATCGAACGCATAACCGCCCCCGGGACCGGCGAGCAGGCCGAACGCCAGCAGCAGTGCCAGCCCTCCACCGGTGGCCATGATGAGGTACACGAGAGCTGCGCGCCGGTTCTCCGCGGAATTGTGCTCGCTGACCACGAGTGCCCAGGACGCGAGCGACATGAATTCCCAGCCGACGAGAAATGAAAACGCATCCTGCGCGAGCAGCACCAGATTCATGCCCGCGATGAACGCTGGGTAGAACGGCATGATCCGCAGCGGCTCGCGGGCGTGTGCACCATGGCCGATCGCGTAGCCACTTATGATCGCGGTCGCCAGGTTGATAATGACGGCGAACGCGGCGCTCAACGGATCGAACCCGAGGACGGTTCGACCGAGCGGCAGTCCGACGGGGATATGGATGAACCCCAGTTTCGAAGCTGGCGTAAGCAGGACGAGCAGTGCAACACCCGCGAGCCCTGCACAGATCAGCATGCAGGCCGCGTAGGTGAGCCGGATTCCTAGCGGGCGTCGCGCAGCGAAAATCCCGATCGGCGCGAGCGCGAACAACAGCCCCACACCGCTCGCCGCCAGTTGACTCAGGCAGTGAGGCGTCGACAGCGGCATCACCGATCGGGCACCGAATGGCTCAAATCGCGTCCCTCACAGCCGGCCTTAAGGCGCCGCCCTGGAAATCCGTCGGCCGAGATCCGAGCTGGCAGGAAAAACCCGCCGACGTATCTCGATGCGGGTACTTGCGCGATGATTCCACTCGGATTATCGTTCTATTATCATACAACGCAATTTGCATGTAAACGAAGAGTTCCGGCGGCGGCCCTATCGAACGAAGAGCGCACCGCTCATCTGACGATTTTGATCAACCCGCAAAAGAAAGCGCTGTTCGAGCGGTTGATGGCGGCGGGTCGATTGGGCGCGGCGTGCCCAGCCGCCGAATCTCACGGGCCTGACCTGCGCTGCGGTCGCGCCCACGTATCAACTGGCCTGGCGCCAACCGGTTGTCGATATTTCCGCGAACCAGTGTCTCCTCGGTTAATGCCTCGATGTAATTTTACTCCCGGACAGCCTCGTTGAGAATTGCCCGGCCGACATTTCAATACGCTGCCTGCAAGAATCTCGAACCCACATGCCGACGCTAACGGGCGCTTCAGCCTCACCCCGGTCGGCGAATGTCCTCGCTCGGATGTTGGCGAGTCGATGCGCTCGTTGCCAATTGCCGAGATGGCACCAAGTCATTGGCATCCATGAGGAAACCTTGAGGATCGCGTGCGCAGGGAAAAGGCTGCCTTCAAGAGCGCGCTCAGTACGCCAGTGCCGGACAGGAGAAACGCTCAAGAACAGCAATACTTTGCGGAGGCCATGAGCGGCGGCCCTACGATGGCGATACAGACGGTACTTGCTTTCTACTCGTTCGCGGGAGCGCGCAAAGTGATCGACCTAGGCGGATCGCACGGAGCCTTCCTCGCAGCAGTGCTACTACGAGAGCGGGCAGCGAGCGCGGTTCTCTTTGATCTGCCCGACGTAATAACCGCTGCCGGGCCCACTCTCAATACGGCCGGCGTAGCCGATCGCGTCGAGATGCTGATTGTCGATGCCGGACCGCCAAGGAGTACGGCGCACTCTGCTCCTGCAGTCCGAGAGACCGGCCGCCACTCTCGTGCAAGACGGCTGCTAGGAAGTTATTCAGTGTGAACCGCTTCGATCAGGAGACGGACCGCGAACGGACCGTCACGTCTGCTGGCGGCAATTCAGACGTGCTGTTTTGCAGGTCGCGATGGGCTACTAGCCGCTGCGAAACCCGACTTCGCGGTGACTGCCGTCGCAATACGGCTTCTTTTTTGATTGTCCACAACGACAAAGCCAGGTGTCCGTCACGCGATTGACGGTCTTCCCGGTGCCCGTCACGACTTCGAGATTGCCGGTCACGTGCAAAGGCCCGTCTGGTGTGGGCTCGATGCTCAGCGGCCCGTCACGTTGGACAAGGGGTTTCGAGTCCACCGCCGCAACCTCGCCGCTGGCAACAAAATTGACGGTTGCATGGTTCCCGTCGCAAAAGGGCTTGTGTGTCGATGCTCCACATCGGCACAGCGTGAGCCGAAATCCTTCCGCACGACCCTGCATGAGAATGGGCGCGCGCACGGCAAGTGGTCCGTTCTCCCTGATTCTTACGGTGTTGACGCACGGTGCGGATTCCAACGCTGTTCCATCCGCAGCCTCGCACCGAATGGCTCCCGAGGGGCAATTGTGAGCGAGCTCCTGGAGTTCTGCGGGGGAGGCCCGATCGGGATGAATCCACTCCCCCTGCACATTCGGCACAAACACATCCGGTCGATCGAGCACGCAATGGCGCGAGTGCACGCAGCGCTGCTCCTCGAAGTGAACCACCACCTCTTTGCCTCGAACCACTTCCTCGCCCATAACGTCCCTAGCGCAATCCCCAAGGTAACAATCAAACTACCCGCAATTACGACACTCTTCAATGAGCCGGAAACCAGTCCGATCAAAATGCCGCCGATTCGCTTTGGGCGCCGGAGCATCTGCTGCGGCGAAGCGGGCGGCCTAGCCGCGATATTGCGCGCGGAATCTGTCTTGAATCTCGGCGATGGCCGCGGACGCATCGGCCGGCAGCGCCGCGGTGCGATGGCTTGCGAGGATGCCGCGCAGATCCTCGTCGACTCGCTCGAGCAATTCGCGGTCCGGCCGCAGGTTCATGTTGAGCGGCATGTGCGGGCCGAAATAGCGCGCGCGCCAGGGCTGATCGCGGCAATGCGCGACGGTGTGGCTTTGCGCGAGGTAATTGCCACGGGGTCCGACTTCGTGCGCGAGGTCGAGTGCCATCGTTTCGGCGCTGACTGCAATGCCTTGCCACATGCTGCGAAGCATGCCGGCGAGCTCGTCGCACAGGCACAGGGCATGCATGGAAAACGTAATGCCCTCGTCCAGGGAACCGAGATAGTCGAGGGTCGCGGGCCGACTGAAGAAGGCTTGCATCATGCTCGCGCTGATTTCCCAAACCGCATCCTGATTGAATCGCCGCGCCGACGACTGGCCGGCGAACCCCGTCAACGACGGGATCCCGAGGCGGCGGCGCACCTGGTGCATGGCGATGTCGGCGAGCGATGCGTGCGTGAAATTGCCGATTCCACCGGTCGCCGGCTCCATGAAACAGACGTCGGAACTGCCGATCACGAACGAGCCGCGCCGCGCGAGCTGGCCGAGCACCATGGCGGCAAAATCGGTTGCCAGACTGTTGACGATCGACCCCGCCAGCGTGATCGGCGTGGAGGCACCGCCGATCGGTATCGTACCGACGCTGATCGGTATGCCGGCGCGCGCGCCGCTGATGATTTGCTCGCTGTGAGTGCGCCAATAGGCGAGCGGCAGCGGCGTGACGATCTGCAGAAAATAGGGCTTTTCCTCGAGTGCGCGCCGCGATCCGCGCACGGCGGCCGCCATTTCGACGGCTACGGCAAGGGATTGCGCGTTCTCGCACAAATACTCGAGCGGCTTGGTCGTGTTGTGGATCAAGGTCGCGAATTCGTTGATTTCGCCGTGGATGTCGGAATGCGGCACGTCCTTGCAAGACACGCAGACGCCGTCGATGTTCGGCAGCGCGTCGGCGACGCGCGTGATCATCGCCAGATCCTCCGCGGTGCTGGGTCGGCGCTCGCCGCTCGCGAGGTCGTAGACCTTGATGCAGGTCATGCCCGGCATGAACCAGGTGTGAGTCGTGTCCAACTCGAGATATTTCCCGGCGTCGCGATCCCACAGGCGCACGCTCTTCGCGCAACCCTCGATCGCGTCGCGCACCAGCGCCGGGTCGAATCGCACCACGCCGTCGCCGCTCACCGGGCAGCCCGCCGCGCGCAACAGATCGATCGCCTCCGTACCGGGCTCGAACACGCAGCCGGTATCGCGCAGCAAGGCGCATGCGGATTCGATCAGCCGGTCGACCTCTTGCGCCGGCAGCAACTCGTAGGGACGCGTAAGTCCGCCGTGCAGGCCTCGATCGATGGGCGCCGGCGCCGCCGCGGCCGGCTGCGGGCGTCTATTTCGCGTTGATCGGTGCGTCATGGCCATAATCTCCCAAGCTCCGCTGTTTTCTATACCGATATATAATTATAATATACGATCATATAGCGACGCTTCGATTACTCGGCTACGCCGGGGCGCGCGGGGAGAAGGCAATGAGAATCGAATCCCGTTACGCGCCGCTGTTCGAACCTCTGCGCATTGGCCCGGTCACGGCGCCGAATCGCTTCTATCAAGTGCCGCATTGCAGCGGCATGGGCCATGCGCTGCCGCGGACGCTTGCGGCCATGCGTGAGGTCAAGGCCGAGGGCGGCTGGGGCGTGGTCTGCACCGAATATTGTTCCATCCACCCGAGCTCGGACGATCATCCGTACCCCTTTGCGTCGATTTGGGACGACGGCGACGCCGCCAACCTCGCCGTGATTGCCGATGCGGTCCATGCCCATGGCGCGCTCGCCGGCATAGAACTGTGGCATGGGGGCAGCTATGTCGCGAATCTGGCGACGCGCATGCCGACGCTCGGAGTCCGCTCGATGCCCGCACGCGGCGACCCGGTCCAATCGCAACGCATGGACCGGGCGGACATTCGGCGCCTGAAATCGTGGCATCGTCAGGCGGCGCTGCGGGCCCGCGACGCGGGCTTCGACATCATTTACGTCTACCCGACGCATGGCTACCTCGTTTGGGAGTTTCTATCGCGCAGCCTCAACGACCGCACCGACGAGTACGGCGGCTCGCTCACGAACCGCGCCCGCTTGTTTCGGGAACTGCTCGAAGAAACCAAGGAGGCCGTCGGCGATCGCTGCGCGGTCGCGGCGCGCTTCAGCGCCGACGGCCACGGCGCGACGCACCTCGGAGCCGATGAGGCGCGCGACCTGCTCGGCGTGCTCGGCCCGCTGCCGGATTTGTGGGACCTGGTGACCCAGGATTACGAGGAAGAAATGGGCTCCTCGCGCTTCGTCGAGGCTGCGGCGTTCGAGAGCCGCGTGCGTTACGCCCGAGCGCTGACCGGGCGGCCGGTCGTCGGCGTCGGTCGCTTCACCTCGCCGGACACGATGCTCAGTCAAGTGACGCGCGGCGTCCTCGATTTCATCGGCGCGGCGCGGCCGTCGATCGCAGACCCCTTCCTGCCGGAGAAAATTCGCAGCGGCCGCGTCGAGGATATCCGCGAATGTATCGGCTGCAACATCTGCTACGCCTACGACACGCGCGGCTCCGCGCTGCGCTGTACGCAAAACCCGACGATCGGCGAGGAGTGGCGCAGCGGCTGGCATCCCGAGCGCGTGCCCGCCGGCCGCGGATCCGCGCTGATCGTCGGCGCAGGCCCCGCGGGACTCGAGGCGGCGCACGTGCTCGGCAAGCGCGGCTTCACCGTCGCGCTCGCGGACGCCGCCGATGCGCCGGGCGGTCGGGTTGCCCGCGAGAGCCGTCTGCCGGGCCTCGCGGAGTGGGCACGCGTGCGCGATTACCGCACCGGGCAAATCGCGCGCATGCCGAACGTCGAGCTATATCTCGGAAATCGCCTTACGGGCGCCGAGGTGCGCGAGTTCGGCGCCGATTACGTGCTGCTCGCGACCGGTGCGCGCTGGCGCCGCAACGGCATCGGCCGCTGGCACGCCGCCGCGCTGCAGTCGCTCGCCGGCGACGTACTCACGCCCGATGACATCATGGACGGCGCGCGGCCCCAAGAGCGCGTCCTCGTATTCGACGACGACAACTACTACATGGGGCCGGTGGTTGCGCTCGCGCTCGCGCGCGACGGCGCCGAAGTCTGCTATGCGACGACCGAGAGCAAAGCCGGGGAATGGAGCGCCCACACGGCCGAGCAGGCGCGCACGCAGCGCGCTTTGCTCGAAGCCGGCGTGGAAATAGTCGTTTCGCACGCGCTTTGTGCGTTCGACGGCTCGAGCGCGACGCTCGCCTGCGTTTTCACGGGCCGCGAACTGTCGCGCCGCGCCGCGCATCTCGTGCTCGTCACGTCGCGCGAACCCGAAGAGGCGCTCGCCGATGAACTGCTGGGCGGCGACGGCGAAGCGGACGGCTCGCGGATCGTGCGCATCGGCGATTGTCGCCAGCCGGCGATCATCGCGGCGGCGGTCTATTCGGGCCACAAGGCCGCCCGTGAACTTGGCGGGCATCTGCACGCGCCGCCCGCTTCGCGCGACCGCGTCGTCATCGCCGGGCCATGAAGAATTGGCGCATGCCGCTCGCCGCGATCCTGCTCGGCGCTGCGCTGCGGGTCACGGGCGCCGCAGCCCCCGCTGCGCTCACGGTGGGTTCGCTGACCTTGACCGCGTGCCGCGGCGTCGCCGCCTATTGCGGCAGCCTCGATCGGCCGCTCGATCCGAGCGCAGCGGTCGCCGGCCGGATCGCGATCCACTTCGAATACTATCCGCCGAGGCGCTCGGGCAAGCCGCTCGGCACCTTGGTCGCGACCGAAGGTGGCCCCGGGTATCCCGCGACGCTTTCGCGCGACGACTATCTCGCGCTGTTTCGTCCGCTGCGCGCGAGGCGCGCCGTGGTGCTGATGGATAATCGCGGCACCGGCCGGTCGGCGGCGCTCGACTGCGCCGCTCTGCAGAGCGCGCCTCGTTGGACGGTAGCCGGAGTCGCCGCCTGCGGGCGCTCCCTCGGGGACACGGCGGCGCTCTACAGTACGGCGTACGCGGCGGACGATTTGGCCGCGATACTCGAGGCGCTCGGCATCCGGCGCATCGATCTGTACGGCGATTCCTACGGTACGTACTTCGAACAGGTATTCGCGGTCCGCCACCCTGGCGTGCTGCGCTCGATCGTCCTCGACGGGGCGTATCCGCTCAACGGTCCGGACTATGCCTGGGTTCCGAACTACGCGCCGGCGATGCGCGATAAATTCGACATTCTGTGCCGGCGTTTCCCGCCCTGCGCGCGTCTGCCCGGAAGTTCGATCGACCATGTTCGCCAAGCGCTCGCGCGCTTGCGCGCCGCGCCGTTCGCGGCCGCCGCTTTCGACGCCAACGGCCGGAAACGGCGCTTCATCGCCGATGCCGCCGAACTCGCGACCGTGACGTTCGCGAGCGCACCGGCGATCGCGAGCGCGCGCGAGACGGATGCGGCGGCGCGCGCCTTCGTGGCCGGCGACGCCGCGCCGCTCCTGCGGCTGATGGCCGAGACCGACAGCAGCGTCGATTCGCGCGATCCGGCCGACGACCCCAAGAAGTGGAGCGCCGGCCTGGCGGCGGCGGTCATGTGTCAGGATCCGCCGCAGATATTCGACATGCGCCTCGCGCCCGCACTGCGTGCGCGGGACCGCGATGCGGCCATCGCGCGGCGCGAGCGCGAATTTCCCGACAGCTACGCGCCGTTCACCATCGATGAGTACCGCGCGATGCCACTCGACTATAGTTATCTCGATGAATGCGTCGGCTGGCCCGTGGCTCCGGCCGGCCATGCGGCCTCCCACGTCGTGCCGCGCGACGCGATCTATCCGCGCGTACCGGCGCTGATCGTTTCCGGCGAGCTCGACGACATCACCCCCGTTGCCGACGGTGCGGCCGTCGCGCGGGCGTTCCCGCACGGCCGGCAAGTGGTGATCGCCAACAGCTTCCACGTCAATGCGCTGCCGCGCGCGCGCAGCGGCTGCGCCGCACGGATCGTGCGCCACTTCATCGTCTCGCTCGCCCCGGGGGACACGCGCTGCGCGGCGCGCGTGCCACCGCTCGTACTGGTGGCGAGATTCGCCGAACGCAGCGCCGATCTTGCGCCGGCGAGTGCGCTGCCCGGCAATCGGGCGGACGCGCCGCGGCTGCGCGCCGCGGCGGCGGCCGTCATGACGCTCGGCGATGTTCTCGTGCGCGCGGCGGAGAATTCGACGGGCCGAGGCCCGGGACTGCGCGGCGGAAGCTTTCATGTCTTGCGCCGCGCGCCGACGATCCGCGTGGACCTCGAGAAGATACGCTGGACCGAAGATCTGGCGGTCAGCGGCGTTATCGATGCGCCGGCGGCGCGCGCAGGCGCCGTGCGCGCGAGAATCCGTCTCTATGGGCCCGATCAGCTGCGGGGCGTTCTACGAATGCGCTGGAGACAGGGAGCCGCCGGCGCGCGCGCCGCGATCAGCGGCACTCTCGGCGGCGAAGCGCTGCGCGCCGCGGCGCCGGCGCCCTGAGGGCGGCGCTGCGCGCGGATCCTTACTGCGGGCCGCCGTTCATTGCGGCAACAGGACCGCTGAATCGGCGCCCCAGCTCAAATACACCTCGTCGCTCCAGTCGATCGACCACTCCGTGCTGCGCTTCTCGTTTTGCGCGAACACGGTGACCAGCTTGCCGGACTCCGTCTTGATCCGATAAGTGGATCTGTTGCCGAGATAGCCCAGCTCCCAGACCATCCCCTTGAGTTGATTGAGGCGCGCGCCGGCCACCGGCGCCTTGCTCAAGCGGACCTTCTCCGGCCGCAGCGCCAGCCACACGCGCTGGCCGCCGCCGAAGCGCCCGGCGTCCTCGACGTACAACACGCACGCGGTCTCGGCGCAACGGATCGTGATCAGGCCCTGATCGCTACGCTCCACCGTGCCTTCGAACAGATTGGTCGTGCCGACGAAATCGGCGACGAAGCGGCTCTGCGGAAATTCATAGATTTCCGCGGGCGTGCCCACTTGCACGACTTGGCCGCGGTTCATCACCGCGATGCGCGTCGCCAGGGCCATCGCCTCGTCTTGATCATGCGTGACGAAGACGAAGGTGATGCCGACCTGATGTTGGATGTTCATCAATTCGAATTGCGTCTGTTCACGCAGCTTTTTGTCGAGCGCGCTCAGGGGCTCATCGAGCAGCAGCACTTTCGGCCTGCGGATCAGCGCGCGCGCGAGCGCCACGCGCTGGCGCTGGCCGCCCGACAGCTGGTGCGGCTTGCGTTTGCCGAGCGGCCCCATCTGCACCATCTCCAGCGCAGCCTGCACGCGCTTGGTCCTCTCGGCGCCGTTCAGGCGCAAGCGCCGCAGTCCGTAGCCGACGTTTTCGTCGACGCTCATGTGCGGAAACAACGCGTAGGACTGGAACATCATATTGACCGGACGCAGGTGCGGCGGCACGCCGCTCATATCAGCCTCTTCGATCAATATCCGCCCCGCGCTGGGATTGGCGAATCCTGCCAGCATGCGCAGCAGGGTCGTCTTGCCGCACCCGGACGCCCCGACCAAGGCGAACATCTCGCCGCGGTAGATGCGTAAATTGACGTGGTCGACCGCCGTGAAGGCGCCGAAGGTCTTGGTGGCGCTCTCTATGACGATTTGCGGTTTGGCGCCCGGGTCGAGCCAGGGGCGGTCGGCGAGCGTTTTTTGTTGATCGACAATCATCCGGCTAATAGTCGGCCGGCGGCGTGCTGCGCCGTCTGACGGGCGCGAAGAACGCCCGCTCCACGACTCGGGCTTGCATCATCCGCCGCTCCCAAACCAGCTCCCGGTTCAGATAGATTTCCACCCAGACGGTCGATCCCATGGCGAAATACGGCGCGTCGACCATAGCAAGGGCGATGTTGCGCTTGCAAGTCGGCGACCAAACGGCGGAGCTTACACTGCCGATCTCGCGTTTGCCGGACCGCGTGCAATAGACGAGGGCGTTGTGGGCGGCCTTGCTGCCCGCCACATCGAGACCGACCAGCCGGCGCCTATGACCCCGGCGGCGCTCCGCGAGCAGCGCGCGCCGCCCCGTGAAGTGCCCCTTATCGAAGTCCAGCAGCCACGCCAGACCGAGTTCGAACGGTGAACGGTCGCGGCCGACGCGCAGGCTGTGTTCCGCCGACACGAAATCTACATTCGGACTGATGAATCCGGCCTCGATGCGCGCAACGTTGAGCGCCTGCGAACCGATCGCGCGGATGCCGCGCGATCGGCCCGAACTCATCAGTGCGTCCCAAATCGTCTCCGCGGCCGCGGGCTCCATCCACAATTCGTACCCCAAATCGCCGGTGAATCCCGTGCGCGAAACCGTGATCGGCGCGCCGCCGACGGCGAAGCGGCCGATCTCGAAGGGCTTCAGTCTCTCGATCCCCTCGAACCCGGCGGCCTTCAACACGGCGCAGGAGGTCGGGCCCTGCAGGGCGAGCGCCGCGATCCGATCGGTCACCTCCTCGATCGTCACGTCGAAGCCGACCGCGGAAGCCATCAGCCAGTCGATCTGGCGCATCGCCGTGCAGAGCCGGAACTCGGTATCGCCGAGGCGGAACACCGTGCCGTCGTCGATGATGTGGCCGGCATCGTTGCACCAGACACAATAGGCCACGCGATCTCGTCCGAGCTTGCCAATGTCGCGGGTGACCAGACGGTTCAAGTAGTCGGGCGCATCGGCTCCCGCGATCCGGTACTTCACCATCGGCGTGAGATCGTAGAGCGTCGCGGCGTTGCGTATCGCGAAATACTCGTGCTCGACGCTGGTGAACACATCGACGGTCGAGTATCCGGCCCAGGGGATATAGCTGTCCACCTCGCACAAGGCGCGTGCGCGCGCGTGAAACGGCGTCCTCAGCAGAGGCTGCTGGTAGTGGGGTGCGGCTGCCTCGGTGATCGGCATCTCAGGCGGCCTGTTGCAGAACCTGCCGTGCGGCGTTGCGGCCGGCGGCGCCGACGACTCCGCCTCCCGGGTGGCAGCCGGCACCGCATAGGAACAAACCGTCGAGCGGCGTGCGGTACTGCGCGGCGCCCGGTACCGGGCGAACCATCCAGAACTGATCGAGCGCCATGTCGCCATGGTGCCAGTGGCCGCCGCTGATACGAAATTCCCGCTCCAGGTCGGGCGGGCTCAACAGCTCCGATGCGACGATCGAGCGGCGCAGGCCCGGCGCGTAGCGCGCGATCGTGTCGATCGCGAGGTCGGCGAAGCCCCCGCGCTGCAGCTCCCATCCCCCTTTCAGCGAATACGGCGCATATTGCACGATCGCCGACAACACGTGCCCGCCCGCGGGAGCGAGTCCGGGATCGTTGATCGTCGGCACGGTGATTTCCATGACGGGCGCCTGCGAATACTCGCCGTACTTCGCATGGTTGTAGGCGCGTTCGATGTATTGCAGCGACGGCGCGATCAGCAGCCTGCCGGCCTCCCGCCCGGGAATCAAGCCCGTGAATTGCGGAGCCCGATCCAGCGCCAAATGCAGTTTCGCAGCGAGGCCCCGCGAGCGGAAATGCGTCACCCGGCGCACGAAGCCGGCATCGAGATGGCGTGCGCCGAGCAAATGCAGAAACGTCGTCTTGGGGTCGGCGCTGGAAATCACGGCGCCCGCGGCGATCCGCTCGCCGCCCTCGAGCACGACGCCGCTCGCCCGATCCGCTTCGACCTCGATCCGCGCGACCGGCGAGGATGTGCGTATCGTCACGCCGGCCGCGCGCGCGGCCCGCGCCAGCGCATCGCATAGGCCGCCCATGCCTCCGAGCGGCTGCGTCAGGCCGGCCGCGCCGGCGGCGCACTCTCCGGCCAGGCGATGCAGCAGCGTCAATACGGACCCCGGCGAGCGCGGTCCGAGATTCGCGCCGAGCACGGCGTCGAGTGCCAAGGCGCCCTTCAGCGCGGCCGACTCGAAGTTCTCCTCCAGCAGGTCGTAGACGTTCATGCCGGCGATCCGCAGCAGTTCGCGCATATCCCGGGCCCCCAGCCTGCGCACCCTCCAGCCGAGCTCGAGCAAGGGCGCCAATTCGGACCAGCGGCGCGTGCCGAGGCGCGGCGGTGCGCGCGAGAGCATCGGCGCGAGCGCCGCGGCCAAGCGGCGCATGCGCGCATCGTAGCGCGCGTACGCGGCCGCATCGGCGGCTGCGAGATCCGCCGCGCCGATCGCGAGCGCGGCGCCGTCCGCGACCAGCGCGGTGCTCGCCATGCCGGTGGCCGCCGTCGCGAATCCGTAGCTCTGCAAGCGCAGTTCGCGCTGCAGCGCCGCCGGCATCGAATGCAGCAAATGCGCGCACGCCGAAACCCGGAAGCCGGCGGCGAATTCCCGCGTCGCCGCGGCGCCGCCGAGCAGGTCATTGGCCTCGAACAGAGCGACGCTGCGGCCGCCGCGCGCCAGCAGCGTCGCGCAGACCAGGCCGTTGTGACCGCCGCCGATCACGATGCAATCGAAACCCCCGCCCGCGTCCGCCGCCGCCATGATCAGTGCGCCCGGCCGAGATCTTCGAGCACGGTGCGCGCCGCGTTCGCGCCGGGCGCGCCCATGACGCCGCCGCCCGGGTGAGTGCTCGAGCCGCACAGGTACACGCCGCGGACCGGCGTACGGTACTGCGCGTATCCGGGTATCGGCCGGTTGAACAGCAGCTGATCCATCGTCAATTCGCCCTGGAAAATATTTCCCTCCGTCAGGCCCACCTCGTTCTCGATGTCCCAAGGCGTGCGAATCTCCGCGTGCAGGATCAGGTCCTTGAAATTGGGACTGTGCCGCGCGATGGTCTCGATCACGGTGTCGCCGAATTGGCGCCGCTTGGCGTCGGTCCAAGCGCCGTCGGCAAGCGCATAGGGGCAGTACTGCACGAACACCGACATGTAGTGCTTGCCGTCCGGCGCCATCGTCGGGTCGAGTTGCGAGGGTATCAGCATGTCGATGTACGGCGCGCGCGACCAGCGCCCTTCCTTCCAATCGTCATAGGCGCGCTCCATCATCTCGAGCGTGTCGGTGACGTGCATGTCCCCGCGGCTGCACGGCGCGCCCGCGGGGATCGCCGGGAACCTCGGCAAGCCGTCGAGCGCGATGTTCAGTTTGCCGGACGAGCCGCGGATCTTGAAGTTCCTGACCTGCCGCAGGAACTCATCCGGCAGATCCTCGGCGCTCATCGTCTCCAGGAACGTGCGCCGCACATCCAAATTGGAGATCACCAACGGGGCCGCGATTTGCTCGCCGTCGGCGAGCACGACGCCGCCGGCCCGGCCGCCGCGGACCAGGATCCGCGCCACCGCAGCCGAGCTGCGTATGCTGCCGCCGCTCGCCTGCAGCGAGGCGCCGAGCGCGTTGCTGACCGCGCCCATGCCGCCGCGCGCGAACCCCCAAGCGCCCACCGTGTCGTCGATGTCGCCCATGTAATGGTGCAGCAGCACGTAGGCGCTGCCGGGCGAGCGCGGGCCGAGCGCCGTGCCGATGATCGAACTGCCGGCGAAATGTGCCTTGACGATTTCGCTCTCGAAATATTCGTCGAGAAAGTCGGCCGCGCTCATCGTCCAGAAGCGCAGCGTGTCGTACATGCGCTCCTCGCCCAGGCCGTGAAAGCGCCGCGCGAGAAACAGCAACTCGCGGATGTCGCGCGGCCTGAACGATGCCGGATCCGGCGGCGTGCGCATCAGCAGCGGTTTGATGAACTTGCATTGGCGCATCACGTCGCGCGAATAGCGCTCGTAGGCCTCCGCGTCGCGCTTCGAGTGCCTGGCGATCTCGCGGCGCAGAGCATCGTGATTTTCGTATATCGCGAGATGATCGCCGTTGCCCATCAGCGTACAGCCGCCCTCGTACGGAATGATCTGCAGACCGAATCGCGGCAGTTCCAGGGCGCGGATGATTTCCGGACGCAGCAGGCTGCACACGTAGGAACAGTTCGAATAGGTGAAATCCCGGTAGAGGCGCCGGCTGACCGCCGCGCCGCCGATGTACGCGTTGCGCTCGAGCACCAGCACCTTGAGCCCGGTGCGCGCCAGGTAGCATGCCGCCACCAGGCCGTTGTGGCCCGCGCCGACGACGATCGCATCGTGCTCCTCGGGGCGCGCCACGGCGGTCTCAGCTCACGCGTTCGCTTTGCGCGTCGCGCCGCCGGTCGCCTGCAGCGTGGCATCGACGGCCGTCTCGAACGCCCGCAGCGTATCGGCAAGACAGGACGCATCGTGCGCCGCCGACACGAACCATGGCTCGCGCGAATCCGGCTCGCAGAGCACGCCCTCGTCATGCAGGACCTTGGCCATCGCGTCGTAGAACGTATAGTCGCTGCCCTTCCAAGCCCGGTAATTGCGCGGCGGCTCGTGCGCGAAATACAGACCGCTCATCGACGGATGGCCGACGAAGCTGTGGGCGATGCCGCGCGCCGCGAGGACGCCGCGCATCGCATTGCGCAGCCGGGTGCCGTAATCCGCGACGCGTTCGAGGGCGTCGGTCTCGTCGAGTATTTCCAAGGTCTTTTCGGCCGCCGCCAGCGATACCGAATGCGCCGTGTAGGTACCGCCGTGGGCGACGCCGTTGCCGATCTTGCGCATGATCCGTTCGCGCCCGGCGAGCACCGAGATCGGATAGCCGTTGGCGAGGGCCTTTGCGAACGTGCAGAGGTCGGCGTGGATTCCGTACAGTTCCTGAACGCCGCCGCGGGCGACACGAAAGCCGGTCTTCACCTCGTCGATCAGCAGCACGACCCCGTAACGGTCGCAAAGCGCGCGCGCCACCCGCAAGTATTCGGGCTCGGCGGCTATGCCTAGACAGTTGCCCATGATCGGCTCGATCAGCAGGCAGGCGAGCCGATCGGCGTGGCGCTTGAAGACGTCCTCCAGCTGGTTGGCGTCATTGGCCTGCACGAAATGCGCAAAGCTGCGCGTGCTGATCGGCACGCCTTGGCTGTAGGGGCGCACTTCAGGGTCGCCGACCTCGGACCATTTGTCCATCGGCGTGAACCACATCGCCGCATCGAATAGACCGTGATAGCTGCCCTCGAGAATCACGTAGTCGTCCCTTCCCGTAAAGGCGCGCGCGAGCCGCAATCCGGCCATCACCGCTTCGGTGCCGGAATTCGAGAAACGCACCAATTCGGCGGCCGGCACCATTTTTGCGATGCGCTCCGCGACCGCCAATTCCCGCTCGGTGGACAACGCAAAGACGCCGCCGACTTCCATGCCCTCGCGCGCGGCCTGGTCGACGCGCGGCTCCGCGTAGCCGAGGATCCCCGGTCCGTAGCCCATGCGGTAGTCGACGTAAACGTTGTCGTCGAGGTCGACGATGCGCGCGCCTCGACCGCGCTTGACGTAAATGGTGCGCGTGTCGCCCCAATAGCGGAAATTCGATGCAACGCCGAGCGGCAGCCGCTTCACGGCGCGTTGGAAATGCGCGTTGCTCTTGGTCAGTTTTCTGGACATGGCGTGCCCTCGAGGATCTTGCGGATTCGGTTGCGACGACTCCTTGGGATGCGAAGCTACCACCCCGCACAGGCCTCGTCCACGCCTATTATATACACATATAGCATGGGCTCCGGAAGACTCGCGGGCGGCCGCCGGGGCGCCGCTGCCTTTTGGATGATGTTCGCTGAATTGCCGCTTATTGCACTGCAGCCGCTTGCCAGGAGCGGGGCTCGAGCGTAGATTAAATATCCATTTAACAAGTTGACGACGGCCGGGAGGCACTGATGGTCGAGTTAGCGGTGGCCAATTCCGACAGCGACGCCGGCGCCGCCCTGCCGCGCGCGCTTCCGGCCTGGGTTTACGACAACGGCGAGCTGAATCGGCTGGAACTGCAGCGCCTCCTGCTGCCGAGCTGGCAAATCGCCTGTCACGTCAATTCCATTGCGCAGAGCGGCGACTACGTCACCTTCGACCTCGGCCCGGAGAGCGTGTTCGTGTGGCGGGACCGGGATCGCACGATACGCGCCTTCCACAACGTCTGCCGGCACCGCGGCGCGCGCCTGCTCGACGATTCCGGAAATTGCCCGGGCACGCTGACCTGCCCCTATCACGGCTGGACCTATCGCCAGGACGGCGCGCTGATCGGCGTTCCCTCGCGCGAGGGCTTCCCCGGCCTGGACCGCGCGGAATTCGGCTTGAAGAGCGTGCGCGTCGAAGTCGCATTCGGCTTCGTGTTCGTGGCGATCAGCGGCAATCCGCCGCCGGTCGCCGACACCTGGGGCCCGCTGCTCGAGGATTTTTCGGCGTACCGGTTCGAGGAGATGGTGCCGCTCGGGCCGATCCGCTACGAGACCTGGGACGTCGACTGGAAAATCGCCATCGACAACTACCTCGAATCCTACCACGTGCCGATCGGCCATCCCGGCCTCAACCGCATGTTCACGCCGGACTACGAGGACCAAGCGGCGGTGCCGACGATTGCACGCGGCATCAGTTGGCTGCGCGAACGGGAATCCTCGCACTGGTCCGAGCGCATGTATCAGCGGCTGGTCGGCAAAATCGTCACGCATTTGCCCGAACGGCAGCGCCGCAGCTGGCGCTTTTACAGCGCGCTGCCAAATTTGGGGATCGACGTGTTTCCGGAACAGATGGACTTCTTTCAAGTCCTGCCGCGAGGCCCCGGCAAATGCGTGATTCGCAGCGGCGTGTTCGGGCTGCCGGATGAGCGCCCGCAGATGCGCGCGATCCGCTTTCTCGGCAACCGCATCAACACACAGGTCAACAGTGAAGATCGTTCGCTCTGCGCACGCGTGCAGCGCGGCCTCGCCTCCGGCAGCTACCAGCCCGGCCCGCTATCGGCACTGGAACGCTGGATGCTGGAATTCCACAATCTGCTGCGCGAACGAATCCCGGAAGTGCGTCTCGCGAATGCTCCGGCGCAGTTTCATGGCGGCCAATGACGAACATCATGCGCCGTCAAAGGGCGCGTGCATCCGCCTGAGGGCCGGAATCCGGCTCTTGATCCATTGCCGGAACGCGTCCGCGGCGCGCACCGTCGCCAAGCCCGCCGCCGATTGGTAGCCGAACGTGACCACGCCCCGCTGAATCGATTCGGCGAGTTGCGCCGCGCGCCGGCCGCAGCGCGGCTCCAGCCGATCGGCGAGGTAGGAGGTCGCGCGCGCGCCGGCGACCACGCATGTCGAGGAGAATGCATGGCGCAGCAAGCGGCTGCGGCCGGCCGCGAGCGGCATGACCTGGAAAATCGTCGTGCCGTCCGGGCGCAGTTCCGCGAGCTGGTTCGGCGGCAGGAATACTCGCCGCCAAGGCGATCCCGCACCCTTGCCGAGCAGCGTCCGGTAGCGCTCTGCGGACCAGCGGCCGGTTTGCGGCGTCAAGCAGGCGCTCCAGGCGATCCGCTCCATGTGGTTTGCCGCCTGCAGCTCGGTCGCCGTCCAAATCGCCCCGACGGATTCCGGCGCGATTTCCGGCATCGCCAATTCCAGCCATTGCTCCACCACCACCTTCCAATCGGCGGCGAACTCGGCCGACTGCGGCGGCGCCAGCGGCGCGAGGGTACCGGCCTTTATTGCGCGCAGCCAGGGATCGATCGACGACTCCGGCGACTTGCCGCGGCCGGCGCGCGCGAATATCAGGTCGCCCGCAAGTTCGAGGTCGAGCGGCTGCAAAGCGGCGGCGGACTCCATGGCGCCGTCGGCCGCCGCCGCGCCGCCGTCGAATCCGAAGCGCAGTGAGTGGATTCGGCAGACGATCGCGCCGTCGAAGCGGCCGGCGTCGCGCTCGACCAACCGATGCGGCCGCGCGGGACAACAGTCGCGAAACGCGCGCAGAATGCCGGCGGCATCGCGCACGATCAACGCCCGTTCGCTGCCGAGGTCGACGGCCATATACGCGCCCGTCGCGGCTGCCTGCGTCTGGTGCCCGCAGAATTGCCAGGAACCGCGGTACAGCTCGTCGATCTCCAGCGCGTTCAGGCGCGCGTTGTGGTAGCTCCAGCGAGGCAAGCCGGCGCCGCTCGGCGGCGGCGGCCCCTGCGCCGCGCGCCCGGCGCGACTCGAGGCAAACCGCCCCGGGAAAACCGAGCGCAGATAGGCCATGCAGCGATGCTTGGCCGCCGTCCGGTCGATGGCGATTTCCGATTGAAAGGCGTATCCCTGCCAGAGCATTTCGAGCACGCCGATCAGTCCGAGCGCAATGGCGTCGGGATCGAGCTCCGGCTGTGCGCCGTCGATGATCATCGTCGCGATCAACTCACGCACCACGCCCGCGAACTGATCGTCTTTCTGGCCGCAGATATCGTAGTATTCCTGCCGTGAACTCGCTTCGCCCCAAAAGGCATACCAGACGGAAACCTTGCGCGCGCTCGCGAGTTCGGGGCCGAGATACAAATCCACCATCAATTCCAAGGCCGCGACGGGGTCATTCTTGAGAGCGCTCACGGGAACCAATAATCGCTCCTCGAACTCGGTGGCGAGGAATTGCAGCGATGCGACCATCATCGCAGCCTTGGAATCGAAGTAGAATCGCACGATGCCGGGCGACATCTTGGCGATTGCCACCACCTTTTCCACCGTCGTCCGCGACGGGCCGTAGATATGCAGCGCCGAAATGCACGCCTCGATCAGATGTTGGCGCTGCCGGCTGTGCGCCGTACGCGCGCGCCGGATCGGCGCCGCGGGTTTCTTCCTGCGTTTGTTCACGCGCGAGATTGAGCCGTGACGCACAGCGCCATGCCGGATGAGCCGCAGAACCCGGCCGGCACCCGCGGTTCGCCGCTCGCCGCTTGGCTGATGCGCCACGGCAAGTGGCTCATCATCCTGCCGCCGCTCGGGTACCTGTTCGTTTTTTTTCTCATACCGTTCGCCTTCGCGTTGAAAATCAGCCTAGCCGACATGGCGCTGCGCGTGCCCCCGTTCACCGACATTCTATCCGTCACGCCGGATTCCCACATCCACCTGACGCTGAATCTGGGCAATTTCAAGTACCTGTTCCGCGACGAATTGTATGGGCTTTCCTATCTTTATTCGCTGCGAACGGCGTTTTTCTCGACCGTGATCTGCCTGGCGATAGGCTATCCGATGGCCTACGCGATTGCGCGGACCTCGAAGAGCGCGCAAAGCCTCCTGCTGCTCGTCATCATTCTGCCGTTTTGGACGTCCTTTCTGCTGCGCGTCTATGCGTTGGAAGGGATCATCCGCGAGAACGGCCTGCTTAATACCGCGCTTCTGTGGCTCGGGATCATCCATCGCCCGCTGCAGATCATGGGCACCACCTTGGCGGTCTATCTCGGCATCATCTATTCGTACCTGCCCTTCATGGTCCTGCCGCTGTTCGCAACCCTCGAAAAGCTCGACTACACGCTGCTGGAAGCGGCGGCGGACCTCGGCAGCCCGCCGTGGCGGACCTTCGTCGACATCACGCTGCCGCTGTCGGTGCCCGGCGTGATCGCCGGCTCGATGCTGGTCTTCATACCGGCGATCGGTGAATTCGTGATCCCTTCGCTGCTCGGCGGCCCGAACAACTTGATGATCGGCCGCGTTCTATGGGACGAGTTCTTCGGCAATCGGGATTGGCCGGTCGCCGCCGCCGTGTCGATCGCCTTCCTGGTCTTTCTCGTGGGCCCGATAGCCGTTTACCAGCACTACAGCGCCAAACAGATGGAATCCTGAACGTGGAGCATCGCGTATCGCCCCTGTTGATCACGATTCTCTGCCTCGGTATCGCGGCACTCTACCTGCCGATCGCGGTGATGATCGGCTACTCGTTCAATGCCTCGGCACTGGTGAGCGTTTGGGGGGGCTTCTCAACGAGTTGGTACGCGCGCCTGCTGCACAACGATGAAATTCTCGACGCCGCCCGGCTGTCGCTGCAGATCGGCGTCGTCGTTTCCACCGCTGCGGTGATCTTGGGAACATTGGCGGCCATCGCCCTGGCCCGATTCCGGCGCTTCGGCGGACGGTTGCTGCTGGTCGGCATGGTCAACGCGCCGCTCGTGATGCCGGAAATCATCACCGGCATCACGCAGCTGCTGCTGTTCATCTCCATGCTGCATCTATTCGGCTGGCCGCACCGCGGCGCCCTGACGATCATCATCGCACACATCGCGTTTTGCACCTCCTATGTGACGATTACCGTGCAGTCCCGGCTGCAGACGGCCGATCGTTCTCTGGAAGAGGCGGCGATGGATCTCGGCGCCGGGCCGGTCGGCGCCTTCATGGACACGACGCTGCCGCTGATCGTGCCCGCGCTCGTCTCCAGCTGGCTGCTCAGCATGACGCTGTCGCTCGACGATTTGGTGATATCGAGCCTGGTCTCGGGACCCGGGGCCAGCACGCTGCCGATGGTCATCTATTCCAAGGTCAAGCTCGGCGTCAGTCCCGACATCAACGCGCTCGCCACCTTGATCATTTGCATCGTCGGCGCCGGCGTCATATTCGCCGGCACCTTGATGCGCCGCACCGAACGACAGCGGCTGCAAGATGTGCAAATCGCCGAGCGCTGAAGGCGCCGCGCAGACCGCTATTTGCCGGTCTTGATGCGCGTCCAGGTGCGCGTCAGCAGCCGCTCGGTGGCCGCATCGAGTTCGGTGGAGCGGTACAGCCGCGCCTCGATTGCCGGCGTCGGATATAGCGTAGGATCGGCAAGGATGCGCGGATTGACGAGGGGCCGCGCCGCGAGATTGTCGTTGCCGTAGTAGATCTGGTTGGTGACTTCGGCGATGACGTCCGGCCGCAGCATGTAATTGAGGAACTTGTACGCCGCCGCGAGGTGCGGCGCGCCCACCGGAATCAAGAACGAGGAAAACGTCAGGTTCGCGCCCTCCTTCGGCACGGTGAACGCCAGGTTCAATTTGACGCCGACCGCGAGCGCCCGCTGGCGGGCCTCCGCATAATCGCTGGACCAGGACATCGCGATGCAAATGTCCCGGTTGGCGAGCCCGTTCATATACTCGGTCGAATCGAACGCCCGCACGTAGGGACGAACCTTGAGCAGCAGGCGCTCGGCGGCCGCGAAGTCCTGCGCTCTGTGCGAGTTCGGATCAAGCTTCAAGTAACGCAGCGCCAGGTCGATCACGTCCTCCGGCGAATCGAGAAACGTCACGCCGCAATCGGCGAATTTCGAAATCACCTTCGGATCGAAGATCATGTCGAGACTGTCGACCGGCGCGTTCGGCATGCGCGCCTCGATCATGTCGACGTTGTAGGCGAAGCCGTTGATCGAATGCAGGTACGGCACGGCGTGCGCGTTGCCGGGATCGTAGGCCGCTTGGATCGCGAGAACGTGCGGATCCAGATTCTTCCAGTTGCTGAGCTTGGACTTGTCCAGCCTCTGGTAGACTCCCGCCCGAATCTCGCGGCCGAAGAAATCCGTCGATGCACTGACGACGTCGTAGCCGGAGCTGCCGGCCATCAACCTCGCCTCCATGGTTTCCTCCGCATCGTAGGTGTCGTAGGTCACCTGGATGCCGGTGGCGTGCTCGAATTCCGCGATCGTGTGGTGGCCGATGAAGTCGGCCCAATTGTAGATGTAGAGGCGATTCTGCCCCTGCGATTGCATGCTCCAGAAGCTGAAGAACGCGACGATGACCAGCGCGAGAACCGCCACGGTGATGAAGCGCCGCTTGTTCATGGGTCAATGGACCGCGGGTTCGTCGAGCAACGCGCGCCAGTTGATGATCGCATTCCAGAGCATGCGCTGATCGCCGCGATTGAGGTCGCGATGCATCGGGTCGAAATCGAAAGCGACCACGCGGCCTTTGCCGACCGGCATGTCGAAAATCGCCGGCCGGCCGATCAAGTTCGCGGCGCCCCAGGCTTGGCCGCTGACGACGAATGGCTTATTCGCCGGGCCGCCCCAAACCAGGACCACATGGCTGGTATCGACCGGGCCGTCGAGGCAGGTCGTGCAGTACGCCGCACGCAGCCAGCGCATCGGCATGGAATAGAGCGCCTCGTTCTCCCGGAACACGAAGGTGCTCCTGGGGTAGCCGTAGGCGATCGGGTTGTGCGGGGCGAGGAAGGTCGCGCGCAGGTGCGCGCCCGGCGTTCGCGTGATCGCGTTTTGCGCCGCCGCCGCGGCGGCGGCGCCGCCGCCTTGCGCGCTGCGCGCCACGCCGCCTGAATCGCGGCGTATGCCGCGCACGATGCCGCCCTCGATCGGCAGCAAGGATGCGCTGCTCAGCGTGATCATCAGGCCGCCGCCGTCGATGAAGCGTTGGATCCGTTCCATGCCGCGCCAGCCGATGCCGCCGGTGATGTCGTCGGATGCGGCGGGCGTGCCGAAACTCGGTGTCCGCTTGGTCTTCTTGAACGGCATCGGGCCCCATTTCGTCGGGATGCCGTGGATTTGTTCCGCGAGCGCCAGATCGACGCGTCCATAAAGAAGTATGTCGATCTTGCTGCGCAAGTGGCCGGCGCGGATGTCCTCGTCGCGAACGTATCTATACGGGATATGGCGGCGATCGAGGGAATAGCGAATCCAGCCGATCGAATCGGTATCGGCCCAGGGCACCCATAGTCCGAGGCGCGGCACCGGCGCCGCATGCCGGCGAACTTCGGGAATGCCGGCCGCGCTCGTGAAATCGAGATCCAAGGCCGCAGCCAAGCGGCCGACCGCGGCGCCCACGCCGGGCTGTGCCGGGATGATCCAGGAACCCTGCGGGTAGCGCGCACCGGCGACCGTGAAGCCGCGCTCCGCGATGTCGACCTTGAAGCGCGCCAGTGCGTAACGGGCCTCGAGCAAGCTTTCCTGCCCCGTGTCCTTCAACAGGTACGCAGGACCCGCCCCCTGCACGGCCCCCCGCAGCCGCGGCGCGCCCGTCAACGGCACGAGCTGGGCGCGGCGTATCGCCGGATCGGCGGTTGCGAACGCCTGGAGATGATAGTTCGCCGGCAGCTCCCAAGAAACGTCGTCGTACGGTGCGGTGGCGTCCTTCGGGTAGTGCTGCGGCATCAATAAATCCACGGCGTAGTTGCGGTAAGGCTGGTCGGCGCGCACCACGTAGCTGCCCGCGGGGAAACGCCCATCGTTCAGCACGATCGGAGCCTCGGCAACGCATACTTCGATGTGCTGCGCCTGCAGCCTTTCGATCATCTGCGCCACGCGCCGCGGATCGCCCTGGCCGGCCGGTATGACGAAGCCGTACGGCGGCTCATGCAGGCCGTTTTGCCAACTGTGGTAGCTCTTCAAATAAAATTCGCGAAGCAACGCGTGTGCATTCTTCGCCGAATAATCCAATGCCGACAGGATGCCGGTTTCGGCGTAGTTCACATTGTCGCGAGCCGACCACAAAAAATCTCCCCGCGGCGGCGGCAGCACCCGCCACCACTCGCGCGAGGTGTCTTCAGGGCCCAAAGAGCGTACCAGCGTCTCTGCCGTACTATTGCCGAAGGTTTCGTAGCCGCGCCCTATCGCATTGTGATTGGTCGCGATGGATTCGAGAAACAGGTGCGCGAACCCTTCGCCGAAGTTCCATGTGGAGACGCCCGGCATGCCGAGCCCGGTCATGGCCTCGACCTCATGGAAGCCCATCGCCAGATTCTCGGCGTAGGTGATCGGGTCGACGTTTTCGTTGAAGGGCCCGGTGCCGTTCCAGGTCATCAGCAAGGCCACGCTTTCGTGCAAATCGTGAATGACGATCGGATGCCATTCCAAGAACATACGGGCGACGGCCTTGGTTGCCGCTTGGGTCAACTGAATCGCATCGCGATTGACGTCGACGAAAACGTATTTTCCCCAATACGGCGGCGACTGGCGCGGCAGCGTCGCCAAATCCGTCTTGCCCTTCAGGTATCGATAGAACCAATCGACTTGCTTGTCGCGTCCGTCCGGATTGGAGACCGGATTGATCAGTACCACCATCTTGGCGCGTATCCGCCGGATCATCGGCGCATCCGACACCGCAAGGCGATATGCGAGCTCCAGGACCGCTTCCGTGGAGCCGGTTTCGTCCGAATGCAGTCCGGCATTCAGATAATAAAACGGCCTCGACTTGTCGATCAGTCGCGTGGCCGCGGCCGAGTCGAGCTTGCGCGGATCCGCGAGTTCGGCGTTGCGCGCCTTCAATGCGTCGAGGTGCCGGATGCCTGCCGTATCCGCTATCGCGATCATCATGATGTCGCGGCCTTCCTCGGAACGCCCGATCTTGAACACGCGGACGCGCGGCGACGCCGCAGCGAGAGCTTCGGCATAGCGGTAGGCCTGCTCTGCGTTGAGCAGTTCGCCGCGCGCGCCCATGATGCGCCCGAAGAATTTGAGCGGCGACGGCACCGCCGAGGATGCCGGCAGATACGAGACCCACGGCGACAAAAACTGCGGCTCCGTGGTCGCCTTGGAAATCGCTTCGATGGATCCCGGCTCCGCCGCGTCGGGTGCGATGGCCGATTGCGCAAGCACGAGCGGACACAGCGCCCGCAGAACCAATACGGTGAATACCAGCTGGCGCAGCATGCGGCGATCGTTCCGATTCGGGCAGAGTGGCGCTAGTTTACACGCGAGCCAACGGCATGATCAAAATCGCCGCGCCGCTCAGTGCAACGGCACGCTGTACGCCAACATCACGCCGCGGTCGATCGGCAGCAACGTCCATGCGGCCGCCGGCTCCCGCCGGTATTCGCGGTGCAGGACGAAGTGCGCGCTGGCCATGCCGAGCGCCGCGCCGGCAACGGTATCCGACAGCCAGTGTGCGTTGTGCTTGAGGCGCTCGTAACCGGTCGCGGCGGCGATGCCGTAACCGAGAAACCGCCGAATCCAGCGGTACCTGTCGTTGCCGGACTCGGCGAGCACCGTGCCGATCGCGAATGCCGCCGTCACGTGCAGGGAAGGGAACGAGCCGCCGTTCGCTCGCCAGCGATTCGGATCGACGGTCTGATCGGGGCGCTGACGGCCCGCCGCTATTTTGAGCATCAAGCCGGTGGTCGACGCGAGCGCCCCCGCTTCCAGCATCGACCAGGTCTCCGCCCGTCCCGCGGCGTCGTCGATCAGCGTCGCGTACAGCCCCGTGGCGAGCACGGCCGCGGCCGCCGGCAGGGCATCTTGCAGACTATGGGTATCCTTGCCGTTCAATGCCGCGGGCGAGCCGGCCGTGAATTGGCGGCGCACCCGCACATCGAATTGACGGGCCGCCTCGACGGCGACCAGCGTTCCGCCAAAATACATCCAGTCCGTGCCGTCCCAGCGCAGCGGCGCGGTGGCATAGTCCTTGATGTCGCGGATGATCCTCTTCGGCCCGTAGCTCACGGCGTAGTCGCCGGATTCGCCGGAGTCGCCGCCGGCCGCGCCTTGCGCCCATGCGTGCCACGGCAATAACAGCGCCGCGGCGGCCGTGAACGCCGCAAGCCGGGTTCGCTCAGCTCTCAAGGGTGCGGTTCCCAGAACACCGATGGCACAAAGATACCGCCCGCATGAGCATCCCCCGGCAGCCCCCCTGCTACAATTTGCGCCGACGCCTGCGGCGGCGGCGCGGCGCCAATCCCCTCGGCCGCCAGTATCTCATCGATGCAAGTCCGGCGCCGCTCAATCGAGCAGCGGGTGGCCTTTGGGTAATTGGTGGGCGTACCAGGCGGCAAGCCGGTGCCGCACCGACTTCTCGCCGACTTGCTCTTCGGGCATCGGCGCGATCAGCTTGTCGTGCACCAGCAGGCGATACACGTACAGGGCCTTGTCGCTCGCCGAATCGGTCGCTTCGAATTCCACCGCGCCGCGGCCCTCGGCGTATTGCACGCCGGCGAGCAGCGCAGCCTTGAACAATTCCGCCTCGTGTTTCATCCTCTTCATCGACCTCTCCGCCGTGCAAGCAACCACGCGCCGGCCATTGCGGGCCTCAAGTGCCGCAAAATGTCCGCAGCACGCGCTCCGCGGGCAGCGGCGGCTGCGCATACGCCGCGAAGCGCGGCTGCTCCTGGTACGGCCGCGACAGCACCGCCGTGAACTCCTCGAACGGCGAATAGTCGCCGCGCTCGACGGCCGCGTCGATCACCTGTTCGACGCGATGGTTGCGCGCGATGAACGCCGGATTGACGCCGCGCATCGCGGCCGCGCGCACCGCCGCGGCGACCGGCTCGCGCGCGAGACGCAGCCGCCAGTCGCGGGCCCAGCGGTCGAAATCCGCGGGATCGGCGAACAAGGCGCGCACGCCCTCATCGCCGTCCTCGCCGTGCGCGGCGTCGGCGAGCCGCCGGAAGCTCAACGTGAAATCCACCTGGTTGCGCTGCATGGCATCGAGCCACGATTCGACCAGGCGCCGATCGCCGGCTTCCTCGGTCGTCAACCCCAGCTTGCGGCGCATGCCGGCGAGCCAGTGCTCCTCGAAGCACGGCGCGAACGCCGCCAGCACCTCATTGGCGAGCAGCACCGCGCGCTCCGCGGACGGGTCGATCAAGGGCACCAAGGTCTCGGCAAAGCGCGCAAGATTCCATTGCGCGGCCTGCGGCTGGTTGGCGTACGCATAGCGGCCCAAGCCGTCGATCGAACTGAATACGGTCGCCGGATCGTAAGCGTCCATGAACGCGCAGGGCCCAAAATCTATGGTTTCGCCGGCAATGCTCATGTTGTCCGTGTTCATGACCCCGTGGATGAAGCCGACCTGCATCCAGCGGGCGACCAACCGCGCTTGCCGGCGCGCGACCGCCTCGAGCAGCGCCAGATAGCGCCGCTCGTCGGGCGGTATTTGCTCGTAGTGGCGCAGGGTGACGTGGTCGGCAAGTATGCGCAGCGCATCGCGGTCGCCGCGCGCCGCGAAATATTCGAAGGTACCGACGCGCACGTGGCTCGCCGCCACGCGCGTGAGAATCGCCCCCGGCAACGAGCGATCGCGCATCACGCTCTCGCCGGTCGCGACCGCCGCCAGGGCGCGGGTCGTCGGAATGCCGAGCGCGTGCATCGCTTCGCTGACCAGATACTCGCGCAGCACCGATCCTACGGCCGCGCGCCCGTCGCCGCCGCGCGAATACGGGGTGCGGCCGCTGCCCTTCAGCTGGATTTCGCGCAGCACGCCCGATCGATCGCGCACCTCGCCGAGAAGGATCGCGCGTCCGTCGCCGAGCTGCGGCACGAATTGGCCGAATTGGTGCCCCGCGTACGCCGCCGCGATCGCCTCGGCGCCGGGCAGCGGGCAATTGCCGGAAAAGATCGCCGCAAGCGTATCCTCCTGCAGCGTATCCAGCGCAAAACCCAACTGCGCCGCCAACGGCCTGTTGACGGCGATTACGCGCGGCTGGGCGACCGGCACCGGTTGCAGGCGCGCGTAAAATCGTTCCGGCAAGCGTGCGTAGCCGCTTGCCAGCGAGAGTCCGCCCTGATGCAGGCGCAAGGAGTCGTGTTTCGCGTTCATGGGCCGATCGTGCGTTCAATGCCCGCGGGCGGTTCTCGGCGCACCGCCGCGCAATGCGCCCGAACTAGGTATCACCCCTTACGCCGCCGCGTCAAATGCAATATTGCACAGATGAGGAATTGTAACTATGTTTGGCAATGCCGCCGCAGGGCAGGGAGCGGCAGGGAGCGCCGTTCCGCCGTGTTTGACTTCCGCCGAACGTTTTTGCGATCGCCGCAGCCGCGGACGGCGCGCGAGCTGCTCCTCGCGTTGACCTTGAAGGCCTTGCTGCTCGCCGCCATTTACCTGCTCTTCTTCGGCCCGGACCAGCGGCCGCGGTCCGACGCCGCAGCCACCGCGAGCGCACTGATCGGCCGCGCCGGCCCGGGGTATTCGCGATGAATGCATCCCCCGCGTTGCTGGATCTGTCGCGGCTGCAGTTCGCCGTCACCGCGATGTACCACTTCTTGTTCGTACCGCTGACGCTCGGACTGTCGGTGCTGATCGCGATCATGGAGAGCGTCTACGTGATGACCGCGCGACCGATCTGGCGCGACATGACGCAGTTCTGGGGGATCTTGTTCGGCATCAATTTCGCGATGGGCGTCGCCACCGGCATCACCATGGAGTTCCAGTTCGGCACCAACTGGGCGTACTACTCGCATTACGTCGGCGATATTTTCGGCGTGCCGCTCGCGATCGAGGGCCTGATGGCGTTCTTTCTCGAAGCGACCTTCATCGGACTCTTTTTTTTCGGCTGGCACCGCCTCAGCCGTCTTCAGCATCTGATCGTCACCTGGCTGGTGGCGATCGGCAGCAACCTCTCGGCGCTCTGGATCCTGATCGCCAACGCCTGGATGCAGAACCCGACGGGCGCGCACTTCAACCCCGATACGATGCGCATGGAGCTCGACTCGATCGGCGCCGTGATCTTCAATCCGGTCGCGCAGGCGAAGTTCGTGCACACGGTCAGCGCCGGCTATGTCACCGGCGCCGTATTCGTGCTGGCCATCAGCGCCTGGTATCTGCTGAAGGGCCGGCATCTCGAGGTCGCGAAGCGTTCGGCGACCGTCGCCATCAGTTTCGGCCTGGCGGCCGCCTTGTCGGTCGTCGTGCTGGGGGATGAGAGCGGCTACATGCTGACCGCGCATCAGAAAATGAAGATCGCCGCGATCGAGAGCATGTGGCACACCGAGCCGGCGCCGGCCTCGTTCACGCTCTTCGGGATCCCGGACTCGGCCGCGCACGCGACCTACGCGCAGGTGAAGATCCCCTGGCTGCTCGGACTGATCGCAACCCGCTCGATCGACGAACCGGTGCAGGGGATCGATGAACTGGTCGCGGACGCGCGGCGGCGCATCGTCGACGGCATACCCGCGTACGGCGCGCTGCGCGAGCTGCGCAGGAACCCCGCGGATGCCGCGGCACGCGCGACGCTGGCAGCGCACGTCGGCGACCTCGGCTACGCGCTGTTGCTGCGCAAGTATGTCGACGACCCGGCGCAGGCGACGCCGGCCGAGATCACGCGGGCGTCATGGGATACGGTGCCGCCGGTCGGCTCGATGTTCTGGTCGTTCCGCCTGATGGTCGGCCTCGGCTTTTTCTTCATCGGCCTGTTCGCCGTCGGATTCTACCTCGCAGCGCGGCGCAAGCTCCTCGCCAGCCGGCGGTTTCTGCGCGTGGCGCTGTGGACGCTGCCGTTGCCGTGGATCGCCGCCGAGATAGGCTGGTTCGTCGCCGAGCACGGCCGCCAGCCGTGGGCGATCGACGGCGTGCTGCCGACGTTCCTGGCGGTCTCTTCGGTGCCGACGGCGAACGTCGCCTTGAGCCTCGCCGGATTCGTGATCTTCTATTCGGTGCTCGCGGTCATCGACGTGATCCTCTTGAAGAAATACGTGCGGATCGGACCTGCGGGCGATGCGCCCGCGGCGGATCGCCCGGCCTAGGAGCCGCCATGTTCGCGTACGCAACCTTGAAGGTCATCTGGTGGGCGCTGCTCGGCGCCTTGTTGATCGGCTTCGCGATCATGGACGGATTCGATCTCGGCGTCGGCATGCTGCTGCCCTTCATCGCGCACGGCGACACCGAGCGGCGCGTCGTCATCAACACCGTCGGCCCGGTCTGGGAAGGCAATCAGGTTTGGCTGATCCTGGGCGGCGGCGCCATATTCGCGGCGTGGCCGTCGCTCTACGCGGCCAGCTTCTCGGGCTTTTATCTGGCCATGATGGCGGTGCTCGCGGCGCTGATCTTGCGGCCCGTCGGCTTCAAATTCCGCAGCAAGATGCCGGGCGTTCGCTGGCGCGCGAACTGGGATCTGGCGCTGTTCGTCGGCGGCGCCGTGCCGGCGCTGGTCTTCGGCGTCGCCTGCGGAAACCTGTTTCGCGGTGTGCCGTTCCGCTTCGACGGCGATTTGCGAGCCCATTACGCGTTCGGCTTCTTCGATCTGTTGAATCCGTTCTCGGTGTTCTGCGGACTGGTCAGCGTGGCGATGCTGACGACCCACGGCGCCGTGTATCTCGCCATCAAGACCGACGGCGCGCTCGCGCAGCGGGCGAGGCGCGTATCGCGCTTCGCCGCACTGGCGTGGGCGATTCTGTTCGCGCTCGCCGGCGTCTGGCTCTGGAGCAGCGGTTACGGCCTCGCCATCAAGAGCGGCGCGGCGCCGGGCGGCGAGTCCGATCCGCTCGCCAAAATCGCCGTGCTGCAAAGCGGCGCATGGTTCGCCAACTATGCTCGTTGGCCGTCGGCGATGCTGGTTCCGGCGCTCGGCCTCGCGGCGCCGCTGCTGGTCGCGGCGCTCGCGGGGATACGGCAAAGGCTCGTGGTGTTCGCCGTCAGCGGCCTCGGCATCGCCGGCGTGATCGGCACGATGGGCGCGAGCCTGTTCCCGTTCCTGCTGCCCTCCTCGTCGCACCCCGGCAGCAGCCTGACGGTCTGGGACGCGTCGAGCAGCGAGCGGACGCTCAACATCATGCTGATCGCCGTGGTCGTTCTCCTGCCGATCGTCATCGGCTATACCGCATGGGTCTACCACGTATTGCGCGGGCCGGTGACGAGCGCCCATATCGAATCCAATCGCGACACGAGTTATTGAGCTATTGAGCCATCGGCCTATTGAGCCATCGGGGAGATCGCCATGTGGTATTTCAGCTGGATTTTGGGTCTCGGACTCGCCTGCGCCTTCGCGATCTTGAACGCGATGTGGTTTGAGCTCGACGCCGATCGGCATGTGACCGAGCGGCCGGCCGGGCCGCCCGGGCCGGCGAATATTCCTTAAGCGCCGCGGCGGCGGCAAAGCCCATCGAAACCCCGGAGTCCGTATGCAAGCCTATCCGCATCATTACCAGGCAAGCGCGCAAGGCGCCGCCGAGGGCATCGTCGAGGTCGGCGCCCACGATCTAGCGCCGCTGCCGACCGCGGCACCGCCGGAATTCGACGGTCCCGGCGGCGCCTGGTCGCCGGAGACCCTGCTGCTCGCCGCCCTCGCCGACTGCTTCGTCCTGACGTTGCGCAGCGTCTCACGGGCGGCGCGCTTCGAATGGCGGACGGTGCAATGCCGGGTCGAGGGCGTGCTCGATCGAGTCGCCGGGGTCGCGCAATTTTGCCGCTTTACGACCCGCGCAAAACTCGCCGTGCCGCCCGGCGCGAACCGCGAAAAGGCCCGCGAATTGCTCGAGCGCGCCGAAAAATTCTGCCTGATCGGCAATTCGCTGCGCGGCGAGCGCCTGCTTCAGATCGAGATCGTCGAGAGCGACGCGTGAAGCGGCCGCCGGCGGCCGCGCGGCGAGCGCCGCGGCACATGCTTCGCCTCAGTGTCCCGCGGCGCGGCGGCCCCGCCGCTCGGGCGCGGACTTTGGCGCGCAGAAACGCGCATGCAGGATTTCCACGATGTCGAGCGCCGGGCCGGCCGCGAGCGCGTAGTAAACCGTCTGCGATTGCCTCTTGGTCCCCACCAGGCCGGCCGCGCGCAGCACTCCGAGGTGCTGCGACAGGGCCGACTGGCTGAGCGGCACGCGCGCATTGATCTCGCCGACCGACAGCGGGCCGCCGAGCAAATGACACAGTACCGTCAAGCGCCGATCGCTCGCCAACGCCTTCAACAGCGCCGCCGCCTCGCCGGCGTGGTGGCGCACCGCAGCGAGCCGCCGCGGACTTTTGCATGCGCTATTCATCTGTATTTGCTACTTTAGCAACTATTGATATAATACGCCAAGAGAATGGAAAATATCGGCCGACGGGCCTTGCGAAGGAGATCTGAGATGTGCATCGACCGCTTGGTTATGCGATTTGCCGGCAGCGTCGTTCTCTTGAGCCTCGCGCTCGCGCATTACGTCGGCATCGATTGGCTGTGGCTGACGGCGTTCGTCGGCGCGAATCTGCTGCAATCCTCGTTTACCGGCTTCTGCCCTCTCGCGATCGTGCTGAAGCGCGTCGGCGTCAAACCCGGCCGCGCCTTCGGCTGAAGCGCGGCGGCGCCGATGCGCACTTTGCAGTCGACCGGCCTCGCCATTGCCCTCGCCGGCGCGTTTTCGTTGCTGGCCGCCTGCGGCGCCAAACCGCCGGCCGCGCGGCGCGCCCCGGCGCCGCCGCTGGCGAGCGTGGTCGTGCGCAGCGAGTCCGTGCCCCGCGAACGCTTCGTCGACGGCACGGTCGAGGCGGTCAATCAGGCGACGCTGTCGGCGCAAACCAGCGGCCGGGTCGCGGCGATTTTCTACGACGTCGGCGACGTCGTGCCGGCCGGCGCCGTACTGATGCGCCTGCAGGGCACGGAGCAGCGCGCCGGCCTGCAGGCGGCGCAGGCCGGACTGGCCGAGGCCCGGGCGCGCGACGCCGAGGCGGCGGCCGCTTATCGGCGGATCGCCGGGATGTTCCAGCGCCACGTGGTCTCGAAGGCGCAATTCGACCAAGCGAGCGCCAACCGCGCCGCCGCTGCGGCGCGCATGCAGTCCGCGCTCGCCGGACGCGCCGCGGCGCGCGAGGGCGTCGGCTACACCGAAATTCGCGCTCCATACGCCGGCGTGATCGGCAAGCGCCTCGTCGAGGTCGGCGAAGCGGTGCGGCCGGGCACGCCCCTGATGAGCGGGTTGTCGCTGCAGAACCTGCGCGTCGACACCCATGTGCCGCAAAGCGTCGTCATGCAGGTCCGCCGCCTGAAGCGCGCCGCGGTCTACGTGGGCAACCGGCGCATCGAGGCCACCCGCATCACGATTTTTCCGGAGGCGGCGGCGACTTCGAGCACCTTCAAGGCGCATCTCGATCTGCCGTCCGGCGCGTTCGGTCTCGCGCCCGGCATGTACGTCAAGGTCGCTCTGGTGATCGGCACGGCCGACCGCCTGCTGATCCCCGCGTCCGCGCTGGTGGTGCGCAGCGAGGTGACGGGCGTCTACGTGATCGGCGTTGATGGGCAAGTGTCCCTGCGCTACGTGCGGGCCGGCCGCCGCTTCGGCGCAAGGATCGAGATCCTCGCCGGACTCGCGCCCGGCGAGCGGATTGCGCTGGACGTGATCGCCGCCGGCGCGCGCGTTGCCGCCGCGGAATCCGCCCCGTGACGCCACCGCTCGGCTTCAGCGGGCGGATCGCGCGGTTCTTTCTCGAGAACCAGTTGACGCCGCTGCTCGCGTTGACCGCACTGTTGATGGGCGTTTTCGCGGTGCTGGTGACGCCGCGCGAGGAAGAGCCGCAGATCGACGTCACCTTCGCCAACATCATGATTCCGTTCCCCGGCGCGAGCGCGCAGCAGGTCGAGAACCTGGTGGCGACGCCGATGGAAAAGGTGCTCGGCGAGATTTCCGGCGTCAAGCACATCTATTCGGTGTCGCGCCCGGGACTCGCGGTGCTGACCGTGCAATACCAGGTCGGCGTGCATCGCAACGATGCGATCATACGGCTCTACAATGCGGTCTATTCGAACCGCGATTGGCGCCCACCGGGCACCGGCATCCTGCAGCCCCTGATCAAGCCGAAAGGCATCGACGACGTGCCGATCGTGACGCTGACGCTGTGGAGCCGCGATGCCGCGCTCGGCGGCCGCGAACTCGGTCAAGTCGCGCGCGCGATCGAAACCGAGATCAAGCGCGTGCCGAATACGCGCAACGTCTACACCGTCGGCGACACCAAGCCCGAGATCCAAGTCGAATTGAATCCCGAACGTCTGGCCGCCGCCGGTCTGACGGCGGCGGATCTCATTGCATCGCTGCAGGCCGCCAATCTCGTGCGCCAGGCCGGAGATGTGATCAGCGGCGGCCGCGACGCGCCGGTACAGGCGGGCACGTTCCTCGCCGACCGCGACGAGGTCGGCGGCCTGATCGTCTCGGCCCGCGACGGCAAGCCGGTCTACCTCGACGACCTCGCGACCGTCACCGACGTCCCGCGGACGCCGTCCGAATATGCCTGGTTCGGCAGCGGACCGGCGGCGGTCAAGGCCGGCGCGCCTGCGGTCGCACAGGCGCCCGCGGTGACGATCGCGGTCGCCAAGAAGGCCGGCAGCAATGCGATCGACGTCGCCACCGCCGTCATCGCCCGGGTCGATCAATTGAAGGGCCTCACGATTCCCAAGGGCGTCGAGGTCACGGTCACCCGCAATTACGGCGTCACCGCGAACGACAAGGCCAAGAAGCTCATCGAGAAGCTGCTGTTCGCGACGACCTCGGTGGTCATACTGGTGCTGCTGACGATGGGCAAACGCGAGGCGGCGGTCGTCGGCACGGCCGTCGTCGTGACGCTGGCGGCAACCTTGTTCGCCTCCTGGGCGTGGGGCTTCACGATCAACCGCGTCTCGCTGTTTGCGCTGATATTCGCGATCGGCATCCTCGTCGACGACGCGATCGTCATCGTCGAGAACGTCCACCGGCATCGGTCGTTCGACGATCGGCCGCTGGCCGAGGTCATCCCGCGCGCGGTCGACGAAGTCGGCGGTCCGACCATTCTCGCGACCTTTACCGTCATCGCCGCACTGCTGCCGATGGCCTTCGTTTCGGGTCTGATGGGGCCCTACATGAGCCCGATCCCGATCAACGCCAGCATGGGCATGATGATCTCGCTCGCGGTGGCGCTCTCTTTCACTCCGTGGCTGTGCCGCAAACTGTTCGCGAGCCAAGCCGCGCACGGCGCCCCCGCAGCGTCCCCCGCAGCGTCCCCCGCAGCGTCCCCCGCAGCGTCCGCCGCCGCGGCCGCCGCCGCGGCCGCCGCCAGCGCGGTTCGCGAAACCGACGAGCTCGCGCCGGAAAGCAAGCTGCACCGGATCTTCGCGCGGCTGATGACTCCGTTCCTATCGGGCAATCACGCGCGGCGCAACCGCCACCGCCTGTATTGGGGCACGGCGGGGGCGATTCTCGTCGCGGTGCTGCTCGTCGTGGTGCAGCTCGTCGTGCTTAAAATGCTGCCGTTCGACGACAAGTCGGAGTTTCAAGTCGTCGTCGACATGCCCGCAGGCACGCCGCTCGAAGACACCGCCCGCGTGCTGTCGGCGCTCGGCGGCATCGTCCGGCGCATACCCGAAGTGACGAATTACCAGGCCTACGTGGGCACTGCGGCGCCGATCAACTTCAACGGCCTGGTGCGCCAATACTACCTGCGCAGCGACCCGAGCCAGGGCGACCTGCAGGTCAACCTGGTCGACAAGCACGCGCGCAGCCGCAAGAGCCACGAGATCGCGCTCGCCGCGCGGCCCGCGCTCGCGGCGATGGGCAAGCGCCTCGGCGCCTCTTCCGTGCAAGTCGTCGAAGTGCCGCCGGGACCGCCGGTGCAGGCGCCGATCGTTGCCGAGATCTACGGTCCGGTGTACGCCGTGCAGCGGCAAATAGGCCGCGCCCTGCGCGTCCTGTTCGATTCCACGCCGGACATCGTCGATACCGACGACACCGTGGCGGCGACGGTGCCGCGCTTCGAGATCGAACTCGACCGCGCGAAATCCGCGCTGCTCGGCGTCTCGCAGGCGCAGGTCGCCGCCGCGCTGACGACCGCCATCGGCGGCAGCGATCCGACCTACGTGCACGCGGGTTCCGAGCGCGATCCGATCGCCGTGCACCTGCAGCTCAAGCCGGCCGACGAGGACGGCCTCGAACAGGCGCTGGCGATGCCGGTGCGCGCCGCCGGCGGCGCGCTGCTGCCGCTCTCCGAAGTGGTCAAGGTCGTCAAGAAGCCGTGGGACGGGCCGATCTATCACAAGGACTTGTCGCCGGTGGTGTTCGTCACCGGCGACATGGCCGGCAAACTCGACAGCCCGCTGTACGGCATGTTCGACCTGGTCTCGCGGATCGACCGGACGACGCTCGCCGGGCGCCGCGTGACGCAACGGTTCGTCGGTGCGCCGAACCGGCTCGACGGCTTCAGCATCAAGTGGGACGGCGAGTGGACGATCACTTATGAGACGTTCCGCGATATGGGAATAGCCTACGCGGTCGGGTTGATTTTCATCTACTTGCTGGTGGTCGCGCAGTTCCGCTCCTACGCGGTTCCGCTGATCATCATGGCGCCGATCCCGCTGACCATCATCGGCGTGATGCCCGGACACGCGCTGCTGCACGCGCAGTTCACCGCGACCTCGATGATCGGCATGATCGCGCTCGCCGGCATCATCGTGCGCAACTCGATATTGCTGGTCGACTTCATCAATACCGAGCTCGCCGCCGGCAAGCCGCCCGCGCAAGCGGTGGTGCGCGCAGCGTCGATCCGCGCGCGGCCGATCGTCTTGACGGGCCTCGCGGCGATGATCGGCGCGTTTTTCATCATCGACGACCCGATCTTCAACGGTCTGGCGATTTCCTTGATCTTCGGCATCTTGATATCGACGGCGCTGACGCTTCTGCTCATTCCATTGCTTTATTACGGCTTCATCTCGCGCCAACGCGCGAAGGCCGCGCACTAACGAGGGGGACTCATGGCACACGTAGTGGTTATCGGCGCCGGTCTCGGCGGCATTCCGGCGGCATTCGATTTACGCAAACGCCTGGCGAAGGAGCACCGCGTGACGCTGATCGGCGAACGCCCGTACTTCGAATTCACGCCCTCCAATCCATGGATCGCGGTCGGCTGGCGTACGCCCGAACAGACGCGCGTGACGATGCAGACGCCCCTGGAGCGCAAAGGGGTCGACTGGTTGGTCGGCCGCGTCGCGCGCATCGATGCCGATAAGGGCGCCGTCGCGCTCGCCGACGGCAAGCAATTGAATTACGACTACCTGGTGATCGCGACCGGACCGCGCCTCGCGTTCGAGGAAGTGCCCGGTCTCGGCCCCGAGGGCTTCACGCAGTCGGTCTGCAGTCAGGATCACTCGGCGCAGGCGTGGCAGCACTACCGGCAATTCCTGGAAAACCCAGGGCCCGTGGTGATCGGCGCGGCGCCCGGCGCCAGCTGTTTCGGGCCGGCCTATGAGACCGCAATGATCATCGATACCGATCTGCGCAGGCGAAAGCTGCGCGACCGAGTGCCGATGACCTACGTGACCTGCGAACCGTACATTGGCCACATGGGCCTCGGCGGCGTCGGTGACAGCAAGGGGCTGATGGAGTCGGAGCTGCGCGAACGGCATATCAAGTGGATCACGAACGCCAAAATCACCGCGGTCGCCGCCGGTGAAATGACCGTCCAGGAACTCGACGACGGCGGCGCCGTGAAAAAGGAGCACAAACTGCCGTTCTCCTACGGCGCGGTGATTCCGGCGTTCAAGGGCGTCGACGCGGTCGCGGCCGTCCCCGGATTGTGCAATCCGCGCGGCTTCGTGCTGATCGACAAGCACCAGCGCAATCCGAAATACTCCAACATCTATTCGGTCGGTGTCTGCGTTGCGATCCCGCCGGTCGAGACGACGCCTGTACCGACCGGCGCGCCGAAGACCGGCTACATGATCGAATCGATGGTGTCGGCCGCGGCGCAGAACATCGCCGCCGCGATCGCCGGCGAGCCGGCGGCCGCGCAAGCGACCTGGAACGCGATCTGCATCGCCGATTTCGGCGATACCGGCGCGGCGTTCGTCGCACTGCCGCAGATTCCGCCGCGCAACCTCACGTGGTCGAAGAAGGGCAGGTGGGCGCATCTGGCGAAGATCGTCTTCGAAAAGTACTTCCTGCGCAAGGTGCGCACCGGCTCGCTGACGCCGGTCTACGAGACCTACGTGTTGAAGGCGCTCGGCATTTTGTCCGTCAAGAGCGGCGCGCCGTGAACGCCCGCGCCGCGTGGTGCGCGAAGTGCGCGAAGTGCGCGAAGTGCGCGAAGTGCGCGGGATGCTCGAGGTGCGCGAGGTGCGCTAGGTCCGCGGTTGCGCCGGCGGTAGCGGCTGCGGCTGCGTTGCTGCTCGGCGCGCAGCTCGCGCTGCCCCGCGCGGCGCGCGCCGAATCGCTGACCGACGCTTGGCAAATGGCGCTGCGGCGCGACGGCACGGTCGCGGCTATGCACAGCGAGCGCCGCGCGGCCGATGCCGATCGCACCGCGGCCGAGCGCCAGCGCTGGCCGTCGCTCGACGTCGACGGCGGCTACACGCAGCTCGAGCGGGCGCCGATCCTCGACATCGCGACGCCGGCGGGCCAGCTGCAATCGCCGAAGATTTGGAAGCACGATGCCTACGGGACGGCGGCGGCGGACCTGTCGGTGCCGCTGTGGACTTCGGGACGGATTCGCGGCTCGATCGGCGCGGCCGCGGCCGGCGCGCGCGGCGCCGCCGCCGCGGAAAGGCGGACCGCCGCCGACGTCAAACTGATCGTCGCCGAAGCGTACGTCGGCGTGTTCCGCGCGCGCAGCGCGCTCGCAATCGCCGCTTCCAGCCTGGCGAGCCTCAAGGCCCATGCGGCCGACGTACAGGTGATGTACGACCAGCAATCCGTGGCGAAATCCGATCTGCTGGCGGCGCAGGTCGCGCTCGCCAATGCCACGCTGCTGCGGCTGCGCGCGGCCAACGCGTTGCAAATAGCCGTCGCGACCTACAATCGCTGGGTCGGTGAGCCGCTCGACCGCACCCCCGACCTCGCCCAGCCTGCGCCGCTGCCGGACCTCGCGGCGGGCGAATCGCGCCGGCAATTGCTCGCCGAGGCGATCGCGCATCGTCCGGAACTGGCGGCGCTCGGCGATCAGCGGGAGGGCTTCGAGGAAGCCGCACGCGCGGAGCGTGCCGAGGCCTTGCCGCAAATCGCGCTGCACGCCGATTACAACCATTTCGACAATCAGATCCTCGATCGGGAGAACTTCGCGTCGGTCGGCGTCTCCTTCCGATGGCGGCTGTTCGACAGCGGCCAGATCCGCGAGCGCACGGCGGCGCTGCACCGCCGTGCCCGCGCCGCCCTGCAGCAGCTCGACGACTTGCGCTCGAAAATTGCGCTGGACGTGCAGACCAGCGTGCTGAATCGCGAGGACGCGGCGGCGCGCGTGCGCGCGGCGGCGGTCGCGGTGGCGCAGGCCGAGGAGAACGTGCGGGTCGCCGACGAACTCTACCGCAGCGGACTCGGCACCAACACGCAGGTACTGGAGGCCGAGGCGCTGCGTACCACGGCATTGACGAACCGCGACAGCGCCAAATACGACCTGATCGTCTCCGGCTACCGGCTCGAACGGGCGCTCGGCGAGCTGTAGGGGCGGCGCTTGCGCGGGCGGGCGGGGACGCCGGCGCCGCTCAACTGACCGGCGGCGAGCCGCCGGCTTGCGTACGGCGCGTGACGAATTCGTTCAATGCCTCGACGATGCCCGGATCGCGCGCCGGCGCGACGTAGCGCGCGAGCGTCTCGCGCCATAGGCCGCTCGCCCGTTCGGTGGCGGTCTTGGCGCCGTCGCCTTGCCAGGTTCCGTAGTTGCGCCAGTCGGAGACCAGCGGCGCGTAGAAGGCGCTGCGGTAACGCTCCATCGTGTGCGCACAGCCGAAGAAGTGTCCGCCGGCGCCGACCTCGGCGACCGCCTCGAGCGCGAGATCCGAGGGCGCCGCGCCGACCGGCTGGAAGATTTCGGCGAACATCTGCAGCATCTCTATGTCGAGAATGAATTTCTCGTAGGAGGTCGTCAGCCCGCTCTCGAGCCAGCCGGCGGCGTGCAGAATGAAGTTGCAGCCGCCGAACAGCGCACCCCACAGGCTCATCTGCGATTCGTACACGGCTTGCGCGTCGGGCGCATTCGAGGCCGTCGCGTTCGACGAACGCCAGGGCAGCCCGAGGTGGCGGGCGAGCTGGCCGGCGCCGAACGCAGCCTTGACGTATTCCGGCGTGCCGAACGCCGGCGAGCCGGATTTCATGTCGACGTTCGAGGTGAAGCTGCCGTAGACGACCGGCGCCCCCGGGCGCACGATCTGCGCAAGGGTGAGCCCGGCGAGCGCCTCGGCGTGCGCGAGGGTGAGCGCGCCGGCAATCGTCACCGGCGCCATCGCGCCGGCGAGAGTGAACGGCGTGATGATCAGCACTTGGCCGGCGGCCGCGAAATCGACGATGCCGTCGGCCATCGGAACGTCGAGCTGCAGCGGCGAATTGGTGTTGATGACCGTATAGGTATAGGGCCGCGAACGGAACTCCTCGGCCGATATGCCGTGCGCCAGGCGAATCAATTCGAAGCAGTCGGCGACCTGGCCGTGGCCGCGCGAGAAGACCGACGGGATCTTGTCGCAGAGCATCAGCTGCGAGCGGGTGAATTCGAGGTGCCGGACATTTACCGGCAGGTCCTGCGGCTCGGTCGCGCCTCCGAGCACGTGGATCACCTCGAAACTCTGGCAGAGCTTGATAAGATTGCGAAAATCCTCGAGCGTGCCGGCACGCCGCCCGCCCGCGGTGTCCATGATGTTGGGCGGTCCGGAGGTCGGCGCAAAGGCGACGTGCCGGTCGGCGAGCGGCACGTGCCGCTCGGGATCCAGCGCGTGCAGCGTGATCTCGCGCGGCGCGCTCGCGAGCGCGCCGGCGATCAGGCCGCGGTCGATGCGCACGATCAGCGTCGACTCATCGACGAGCGCGCCGGCTTTACGATAGCGCTCGCGCGCATCGGCGGACAGCACCTTCATTCCCTGGCTCTCGAGCATGCCGAGCGCCGCGTCGTGAATCGCCGCGACCTGGTCCTCGGAGAAGACCTTCGCGGGTTCGAACGGGTTGCGCAGCCGCCGATAGGAGCGCGTGCGGTCGAACACGGCATGGCTGTCCTCGGCGGGGGCGGGGCGCCGCCGGCGGCGCAGGCCGGCGCTTGGAATCTCGCGTTCGCTCATCGAAAATTCACTCCTTGGCACGATCTTGGGCGATGCAAACCGGCGCCGCTCGCGGCGCTTCGGCGCATTCTACGCCCCGCCGGCGGCCGTCCGCCGGCGCCGCGGCCGTTCCCGAACCTCGACGGCGGCCAGCGTGAGGCAATCGGGGCACCGCCGCGGGCCGCACGCGCGGACTGCGGCTTGCGGAGCATTACATTGCATTAATCGGGGAACTTGCGCGTCGCCGGCGGGTCAGTCGCCCCTATCAACGGGGAAATGGTCGTCGCCGCAACGCTCGCCGGACAACCTATGACTAGAAGCGGATATGCTCTTGGCAATCGCGGCGGCTGCGGCATTTCTTTCTGTGCCGTTCGATCTACACGCTCCGCCGTAACGGCGCGGCCGGCGCGGGCCGGCACCCGAATTCAACGTTCCGAGGACAAAGCGAGATGATCAAGCTGACCAATCTGACACGCCGCTACGGCGATTTCGTCGCGGTGGACGACGTGAGCTTCACGATCAACCGCGGCGAAGTCGTCGGCTTGCTCGGCCACAACGGCGCCGGCAAGACGACGATCATGAAGATGCTGACCGGCTTCCTCGAGCCGACCGCCGGCTCCATCCGCATCGACCAGCTGGAGATCGGCGCCGATACGGCGGCGATTCAGCGGCGCATAGGCTATCTGCCGGAGAACTGCCCGGCCTGGCCGGAGATGGCGGTCATCGAATTCCTCGAATACCAGGCGGCCCTGCACGACGTGCCGGTCGAGCGGCGCGGGCGGGCGATCGCCGAGGCGATCAGGCGCACCGAGCTCAAGGACAAGGCGACGCAATCCATCCAGACCCTGTCGCGCGGCTACCGGCAGCGGGTCGGCGTCGCGCAGGCCATTTTGCACCAGCCGGACATCGTCATCCTCGACGAGCCGACCAACGGACTCGACCCGACGCAGATTCTGCACATGCGCGCGCTGATCGGCGAGCTCGCCAAGTCGGCGACGGTCATCGTCTCGACGCACATTCTGCAGGAGGTGCAAGCGGTTTGCGAGCGGGTGCTGATATTGCGCGGCGGCCGCAAAGTGATCGATGCGCGGCTCGACGAGCTGCAGCACGGCGCGCGACTGCTGCTGACCGTGGATCGCGACGAGGCGGCGGCGCGCGCGGTGCTCGCGGCGGTCGAGGGCGTACGCTCCGTCGATTTGTTGGACGCCCGCGACGGACGCTACCGCTACGCGCTCGCGGCCGACGTCGCGCTCGCCCCCGCCGTCGGCGCGGCGGCTTATCGCGCCGGCTTCGCGGTCCACGAATTGGTGCGCGAACGGCGCACGCTCGAAGCGCTGTTCGCCGACGTCAATACCGCGCCGCCGGCGGAGGTGCGCCGTGCTGCGTAAGACACTGACGATCGCCGCCAAGGAAATCAGCGGATTTTTCGCCTCGCTCGCGGCGCTGCTGTTCTTCAGCGCGTTCCTCGGCGTGACCTTGTTCGTCTTCTTCTGGGTGGCGACCTTCTTCGCCCGCAATATCGCCGACGTCCGGCCGCTGTTCCAATCGATGCCGGTGCTGCTGATATTCCTGGTGGCCGCGTTGACGATGCGCGCCTGGGCCGAAGAGCGGCGCGCCGGCACGCTCGAACTGCTGTTGACCTCGCCCACCGGGCTCGGCGAACACGTGCTCGGCAAGTTCCTCGGCATCATGGGTTTGGTGCTGATCGCACTCGCCTTGACGCTGCCGCTGCCGATCACCGTGTCCTTCATGGGCTCGCTCGACTGGGGCCCGGTCGTCGGCGGCTATATCGCCGCGCTGGTGCTCGCCGCCGCCTACGTTTCGATCGGCCTGTGGGTCTCCTCGCGCACCGACAATCAAGTCGTCAGCCTGATCGTCACCGTGGTCATCGCCGGCGCGTTCTACCTGATCGGCTCGAGCGCATTGACCTCGCTGGTCGGCTACCGGGCCGGCGAATGGCTGCACCTGCTCGGCGCCGGTTCGCGCTTCGCCTCGATCACCCGCGGCGTGCTCGATCTGCGCGACCTCTATTACTACCTGTCGATCACGGCGGTGTTCCTCGCCTTGAACCGGCTGTCGCTGGAAAAATTGCGCTGGTCCGGCAACACGCCCCTGCCGAGCCATCGGCGCTGGTATCTGGCGACGCTGCTGCTCGCCGCGAACGTGCTGGCGGCCAACTTGTGGCTGGGCGGGATCGCCTGGGCGCGCGTCGATTTGACGCACGATCACCTCTACACGCTCTCGCCGGCGACCCGCAGCTACTTAGGCCAGCTGCGCGAGCCGCTGTTGATCCGCGGCTATTTCAGCGCCGCGACGCATCCCCTGCTCGCGCCCTTGGTGCCGCAGCTGCACGACCTGCTGGCCGAATATGCGATCGCCGGCGGCAACAAGGTGCACGTCGAATTCGTCGATCCGCACGAGCATCCGAAAATGGCGGCCGAGGCGGGCAACCGCTACGGCATCCGGCCGACGCCGTTTCAGGTCACGAGCAAATACCGGACCTCGGTCGTCAATTCTTATTTCGACATACTGATCGCCTACGGCGACCAGTACCAGGTCTTGGACTTCCGCAACCTGATCGACGTCAAGCAGCGCTCCGAGTCGAACATCCGCGTGGTCCTGAAGAATCCGGAATATGAAATCACCGATGCGATCCGCAAGGTGCTGGTCAGCTATCAGGGCAGCGGCGGCCTGTTCGACACGCTGCAGCGGCCGGTGACTTTCAACGGCTATATCTCCGCCGACGACAAGCTGCCGGCAAGCCTGAAAAAAGCGCGTACCGCCCTCGGCGCCGCGCTCGAGCAGATCGCCAAGCAAGCCGGCGGAAAATTCAAGGTGGCCATGCAGGATCCGGACGGCAATCCGGCGCTCGCGGCCCATTTGACGCAGAAATACGGCTTCAGGCCGATGGTCGTCAGTCTCCTCGACGACAATCCGTTCTGGTTCTACATGACGGCGAGCGACGGCAAGCAGAGCGAACCGGTGCCGCTGCCCGCGGACTTCACGCAACAGGGCTTCGAGAAAACCGTGGAGGCGGCCGTCAAGCGCTTCTCCCCCGGCTTCCTGAAGACGGTCGCCGTGCTGGAAGCGAACAACGGCCGCGACTATTCGATGCTGCACAGCATGCTCGCCACCTCGGTGCGCTGGCAGGATACCGGCTTGAAGAGCGGGCGCGTGCCCGACAACGCCGACATGCTGATCGTGCTCGGCCCGCAAACGCTCGACGCCAAACAAGTGTTCGCGATCGATCAGTTCCTGATGGAGGGCGGCACCGTCATGGTCGCGACTGCGCCGCAGGACGTCGCCATCCGGCAAGGCATCGTCGGCACGCCGAACGACAGCGGCCTTCAGGATTGGCTCAAGGGCTACGGCTTGACGATCGGCAAGGGCCTCGTGCTCGACACCAAGAGCGGTTCGCTGCCGATTCCGGAGGAGCGCAACATCGGCGGCATCGTGCTGAACGAGATTCAGCTGGTCAAATATCCCTACATCGTCGATCTGCGCGGTGCCGATCTGAACCGCAAGTCGCCGATCACGCGCAGCCTCGGCCAGGTGTACGCGCCGTGGGCGGGCGCGATCGACGTCGACGCGAAGGCCAACCAGGGCCGCAAGCTCACCGTGCTCCTGCATTCCTCTTCCTCCAGCTGGCTCGCGGACTCGCCGACCTTGATGCCGGATTACACGCAGTACCCGAATCTCGGATTCCCGCCGGGCACGGCGCAGGAGCCGCATGCGCTCGCCGTCATGCTGCAGGGCCGCTTCGAATCGGCGTTCAAGGGCAAGCCGTCGCCGCTCGAAGCGCCGCCGCCACCGCCCGCAGCGGCGCCCGCGAAGACGCCCAAGGGCGCCGGCGCGGCCAAGGGCAGCGGCGCGGCCAAGCCCGCGGCGCCGCCGCCGGCCGCACCGATCACCGGCATCATCGATCATTCGCCGGACTCGGCGCGGCTGATTCTGGTCGCCTCGACCACGATGTTCGACGACCAGATCGGCAACCTGATCAGTCAGACGCTCGGCACCCGCTATCTGAAGGGCCAGCAGTTCGTGCAAAACGTCGTCGACTGGTCGCTCGAAGACCAGGGGCTATTGAGCATCCGCAGCCGCGACCGCTTCGCGCGCACCTTGGTGCCGATGAGCCGCAATACCGAGGAGCTCTGGGAGTACCTGAACTACGGTCTTGCGCTCGGCGGCCTGGTGTTGATCTGGCTGTTCTCGCGGCGTCGGCGCCGGCGGATGGTCGCGCATCATCTCGCACTCCTGGCCGAGGTCTGAAATATGCAGCGTTGGATACCGATATTGGCGGCGCTCCTTGGCGTACAACTGTTGCTGGCGGGCGCGCTCGCGCTGCGCAGGGGCAGCGTCGCGGGCAGCCCGCCCGACTCGCCCCTGCTCGCGGCGCCGATCGGCACCGCCGACCGCATCGTCATCGACGGGCAAAGCGCATCCGGCGCGGCACCGGCCTCGGCGCACGTCGAATTGCTGAAGCGCAACGGCGCCTGGGTCGTGCACAGCGCCTACGACATGCCGGTCGCGGCCGCGAAGATCGATCACCTGATGGCGCGCCTGACCTCGTTGCGGCACGGCCTGGCGATCGCCGAAACGGCGAATGCGCAGAAGCGCTTCAAGGTGTCCAGTGGCGGCTTCGAACGGCGCATCACCTTGAGCCGCGGCGGCAAGACACTCGCGCAGGTCTACTTCGGCGAATCGGCGGGGCTGCGCAAGTCCGACGCTCGCGTCGGCGGCGAACGGGCGATTTATGCGGTCGGTCTGCCCTCCTACCAGCTGCCGACCGACGCCAGCGACTGGTTTGACGATGAATTGCTGCAAGTACCCGCCGATCTGCTCGCCGAAATCGACGTCGGCGGCGCGCAGCGCCCGAACGTGACCTTGACTCGCGTGCTCGCGGCGGGCAAGGCGCCGGGACCCTGGAGCGCGGCACCTCTCGCGCGCGGCAAGCAAGTCGATACGGCGCAAGTGGAGGCGCTTGCGCGCGCGATCGGCGAACTGCGGGTCGATAAAGTCCTGGGCGAGCAGCCGGACCCGGATTGGCAGCTCGCCGATCCGCTGCTGCTGCTGACCGTCAAGAGCAGCGACGGCAAGGCGGCAACCTGGACGCTGGCGAAACCGAAGAGCGGCGATTTCGACGTCCTGAAGAGTTCCGCTCACCCGTGGTACTTCTCGCTCGGCGCAGCGCAGGCAAAGCCCTTCCTCGATGCGGCCGCGCCCGGCGGCCTGATCGCCGCAATCCCCCCGGCGGCCAAACGGACCGCGGCGGCCAAACGGACCCCGGCGCACAAACCGGCCCGCAAGAGCAAAACCGCCCATAGCGCAGGTTGAGCCGCCGCTCTGCGGTTACCCCCTAGTGCCGCCGTGCCGGCGGCGGCGTAGAATATGCCGCATTGCAGTCCGGCGGCGCCGTCAGAAGACCAAGAAGGCACCGGCAGGCTCTGGGCCGCCGTCACGCGCGGCGTCGATGCGGGGAGATCGCCATGGCGAGATTTTATTCCGGATTGGGGGCCGCGGCCGCGGCGATGCTGCTCTCGGCCTGCGGCGGCTCGAGCACCCAGACCTCGATGCACAGCACAGTTCAGGCGCGCGGCGCACTGGTCGAAAATCCGCCGCTGCGCATCGCCTCGCTCGATGCCGCGACGCTGCAGGCGGACCTGTCGAGCACCGCGAGCGGCGCACAGCTGCTGCAGTTGACCGGCGCGCCGACCTGCGGCGTCGATTTCTATTACCTCAAATTCTGGACCGTCGGCGGCGCAAACGAGGCGACCGAGTCGTCCGGCGCGCTGATGGTGCCGACCGGCAGCGCGGCGGTCTGCGCGGGTCCGCGGCCGATCGTGCTGTACGCGCACGGCACGCAGACGAACAAAGCCGCCAATATCGCCGACATCACCGACCCCGCGAACACCGAGGGAGCGCTGATCGCCGCCATGTTCGCAGCCCAAGGGTACATCGTGGTCGCGCCGAACTACGCGGGCTACGATATTTCGACGCTCGGCTACCATCCGTATCTGGACGCCGCGCAACAGTCGGATGAAATGATCGACAGCCTCGCCGCGGCGCGCGCCGCGCTGCCGAACACCTTGGCGACTGCATCCAGCGACAACGGCAAGGTGTTCGTGACCGGCTATTCGGAGGGCGGCTACGTCGCCATGGCGACGCAGCGCGCGATGATCGCGGCCGGCGATACGGTGACCGCGGCGGCGCCGATGTCCGGACCGTACGCGCTCGAGGCGTTCGGCGACGCGATTTTCTTCGGCAGCGTCGACCTCGGCTCGACCGTGTTCACGCCGCTGCTGACGACGGCCTATCAGCACGCCTACGGCAACATCTACACCGCGACGACCGACGTCTACGCGCCGGCCTATGCATCCGGCATCGATACCCTGCTGCCGTCGACGACACCGCTGTCGACGATCTTCTCGAGCGGCCTGTTGCCGGAAACGGCGCTGTTCGACAGCGCCACGCCGACCGTGACGGTGCCCGGCAACCCGGCTTTGTCGGCCATATTGACGGCGGCGCTCGCGGTACCGAGCAATCCGAACAATCCGCAGACGCCGCTGTTCGCGGCGGGCTTCGGGCCGAATTATCTGGTCACCAACAATTATCGCGTCAGCTACGCGATAGACGCAGCCACGGATCCGGACGGCGCGGTGCCGACACCCACCGCCGGCGTGCCGCTCGCGGCCGCCCTGCCTACCCAGACCTTGCGCCGGGCGTTCTATTTGAACGACATGCGCAACGGCCCATGGGCGCCGAACTCGCCGACGCTGCTGTGCGGCGGCGACCAGGATCCGACGGTCTTCTTCAGCGTCAATACCGGCACCATGGCGGCATTCTGGAGCGCCCTGCCGGCAGGCCTCGTGACGGTGCTCGACGTCAACGCAGCGCCTGCCGGCCCGTTCGCCGCGGTGCAGACCGCGTTCCAGACGAGCGAGGCCGCCCAGCTCGCCTTCTACGAATCGGCCGCCGGCGGCGGCAATTCCGCGGCCGCCGCGGAGCAATTGCTGGTGCAGAGCTATCACACCTCGGTGGCGCCGTTCTGCAGTCTCGCCGCCCGCTCCTTCTTCAGCCAGTTTTGAGGGAATCGGCGATGAATAAACTCAATACCCGGACGATGCCCGCCGCGCTCGCGGCCCTGCTGTCGATCGCTTGCGCGGCGCCGGCCGCGGCGGCCGAGGATGCGCCGAGCAACAGCGTGCGGCTGGGTCTTTATTCGGTGTTCTATCACGCGAGCGCCGACGATCTGTCGGGCCCGTACGTGCCGCCGGGCGTCAATTTCAAGTTTCAGAATCTGGAGACCCTGTACGCCGCCTACGTCAGGCGCCTGTCGACGCACTTCGAACTCGAGCTTGCCCTCGGGCTGCCGCCGGTCACCAAGACCCTGGGCAGGGGCCCGGCGACGCTCGGCTCCGTGCCGTACAACGGCGTCGTGATCTCCACCGCCCGCTGGTTCGCGCCGACGCTGCTGCTGAACTACAAGTTCTTCAGCGAGAATTCACCGCTGCGCCCGTACATCGGCATCGGCGTCAATTACACCAGCTTCTACGAGCGCAATTCGACGGCGGCCGGCGACGCGGCGAGCGGCGGACCGACCAAGCTCTCCTTGACCTCCTCCGTGGGGCCGGCGGCGACCGTCGGCCTCGCCTACCACATCGCCGGGCATTGGAACGCGTATGCCTCGTACTCGATATCGCGGGTCGACTCGAATTTGACCGCGGACACCGCGGGCGTGATCCGCAGGACGAGTATCCGCTTCGGACCGCAGGCGCTGGTGGTCGCCGTCGGCTACTCGTTCTAGGATTGCCGACCGGCGTTTGGGCGGTTCCGGCGAGACTACTCACCCGCGTCGGCGCGGGCCCACGGTGGAATCGAGGGCGGCAAGGTCTGACCCGCCGGCGGTTGTCCGGTGATGCGCCGTTTCGGCGGCAGCATCGGCCGCTTCTCGATCACCAGCACGCTGTCGTAGAAATGCAGCGATTGGGCCGAGCGCGTAAAATCGGTGACCCGCGGCTTGCGCGGGCGCTTCGCGTACCAGGGCGTCTTCGAATGCCAGGCGTTGAGGCTATCGATGAAATTCTTGCTGTATTCGACGAAGGTGCTGCGCCGCTTGTATTTGCCGCCCCAGCTGCTCCGATATGACGTATGCAGGTCTTCGCAAAGATAGACGCCGGTCGGATCGATGTGCGGGAAAAGCTCCTCAAAGGTGTTGATCTGCTCCCTCATCTTGTGGCCGCCGTCGTCGAGCAAGATATCGATGCGCGGTACCGTGCGCACCAGCGAGCGCAGGAACTGCCGATCTGCTTGATCGCCGATCAATATCGTGATGCGATCCTCCTCGAATTCCTTGCAAGCGGGATTGACGTCGACTCCGAAAATCCGGGCTTGCGGACCAAAGTACTCTTTCCACATCTGCAGCGACCCGCCTTGATAGACGCCGATTTCCATCATGTTGACCGCGGTGCCGCGAAAGCGCGAAAAATGCCGATCATAGATCTCCAAGTAATGTTCCCACTTGTCGATCACGCGTCCCGTATTCTGCGAAAAATAGCGCTGCAGATCGTTCATGCACCGTTTCCGGGCGGCGCGGCCGCCTTGCTTGTCGCGATCAGGCAATGATATCGCAACGGCGGCGATGCGCGGTATTGCCATGGGCGCGCGCCGTGCCGGGCCGATCCGTTGGTGCGCCCGCGTTTCCTTTTCGTCAAGCGGGTTCGCCTTCGCCGAGGGCGAACATCGCCTCGAAGAATCGCGTTTGCACGGCGCACTCGCGCCAGAAAATTTTCCGCCATCGGCAATTGACCGGGTAATCGCGCTCGCCGATCACCAGGTGATCCTCGGGATTGGTCCAGGTTTTCCACTGCTTGAAATAAAAATACCGCCTCGTCAGCCGATCGACCTCGGCGAAATAATAGGAAATTGCCGCAGGCTTCATCTCGTGCAGCGACGAAATATTGATGAACAGGTCGCAGACGCCGGCCGGCAGCAGCTCGAGTTGGCTGGGAAGCAGGAAGATCAGGTTCGCCGCCTCGATCTCGGCGCGCACCTCGGCATAATCGGCGAAAGGCCGGTAGCGGAAGATTCGCCGCTCGGCGAATTGATTGCTCAGGTACCTCTCGGAGATATACAGCGCCGGCGGAATGTCGACGACGAAATATCTCACCGCAGGCGCCAGTTTGCAGATCAGATATGCCGTGCGACCGTAGCCCGCGCCGAGTTCGATGACCGAGCGCGCCTGCGAAAGGTCCGCGTGCGCCGCGATGGCATTGTATTCCATGAACGAGTGGCAAATGTCCTGGGAGATCAGCCGCCCGTGCCGGTAAACCTGCGGTGGATTGCCCTCCATCGGCTCCGGCAGGCGGGCGAGTTCGCCGCGCTGGTCGAGCCGCGAGACGTATTCCCACAGCAGATGGGTCAGCAGGTTGTAATTGAAGGAGTGCCGCCAGCGCCGAAAATATCGGTGGCGTGCCGAAAGCAGCGCACTGAGCACGCAGCCGGCGACCGTCGCGCCCGGCAACGATCGCATCAAGAACAAGGTCTGCGGATCTTTTCGCGGCGAAACGACCCAGGTGTAGTAATTCCGGGCGACGGTCTGTTTGAAGTAGTCATAGCCGGGCCCGTCGTTGAGCTGTTCGGTATTGCGTTTGTTCAACGTGATCCAAAACGCGGAAGGCAGCACTTCGGCCCGCGCGCCGGCCAGGCCGTCGATCATTTCCTGAATTCGGGCTGCGCTGTTCGGCGGCGCCGGCGCCGGCGGTGAGTGCATGGGCGCCCCATGATACACAGTCGGGGGCGCTCGGGCGACGCCGTCCGGCCCCTACTTGAGGAATGCCCCCGTGGCTCGCCGCCGCGCGGGCGGGGGCGTAACTCGCGCACACTTTTGCGCCAATTTGCGGCATTTCCCCGCATTGCACGGCCCCGCGGGCGGCGATCGTCGCGGAATTGTGACGCCATCGCCGGCAATCGGCCGCCGCCCGCCGGCATCATCGGCCGCGATGGCTTCGCCCGGCGCGATCGGCGTACTTAGGGAGCGGGCCATCGAACGGCATCAAGCCTACGGAGCAGGCCCACGGACATCTTCCTGGAAACGCTGGCGATAGACCTCAAGTGCGAGCACATGGTTCTGCATGCGCCGGCCTTGTTCGCGCAGCGCGTGCAGCCCGCCGCGAAAGCGGTCGAGGCGCGCAGCGTCGACTCGATCGTCAAGCAGTTTCTCTGGCCGATGCTGCGCGAAGGCGGCGGCCCGCGGATCTTGAATCGCGTGCGCTTGAAGCGCGACGCGCCGGTGCTGCCGTACCGCATCGTCGTCTGCCCGCTGTCCGCGACCGAGCCCGCGGCCGGATACATCGCCGCGCTGCGGCCGCAAACCGCGGAGCCTTTCGGCGACGCCGATCTTGCCGCCTTGGCCGCCGAGGCGCCGCGGATGCTGCGCCGGCTGCAGGGGCGCCTCGACGCGGCCACGGGACTGCTCAGCTGGCCGGCATTCGAGACGGAGATGTCGCTGCGTCTGCCGGCCTGGGGCAACGCCAGCATCGTCTATGCGAACCTCGACCAAGTGCACGTGATCAACGGCTTGGCCGGGTTCGCGGCCGGCGATCAAGTCATCCGCCGCGTCGGCCGATTATGGCGCACGCAGCTGCCGGCCAACTCGGTGGCGACGCACGTCTCCGGCGACCGCTATGCCGCGGTGCTCTTCAATCACACGCTGAATCAAGCGCGAAACTGGGCCGAGCAGGCGCGCGAAGCGCTGGCACAGTTGAAATTCGACGATGCGCAGACGGTGGTCACGGGCAGCTTCGGGGTGGTCGCGCTCGCCGACGGCAGCGCCTATCAGCACGCGTTCGCGGCGGCCGAGACCGCCTGCCGGGTGGCGAAGGACCGCGGCCGCAACCGCGTCGAGATCTACGATAGCGGCGATCAGACGATCATGCGCCGCCACGAGGCGGTGCGCGAATCGCGCGTGCTCGCCGACGCGCTGGACGAAGACCGCCTGGTGCTGCACGCGCAGCCGATCGTCGCGCTGGCGCCGCAGGCGACGCCCTACCATTACGAAATCCTGGTGCGCATCCAGCACCCGGACGGCAACTGCGTCTCGCTCGCCGGCTATCTCGCCGCCGCCGAACGCTATCAGCTCCTCGAGCGGCTGGACCGCTGGGTCATCGAGCGCGTGGTGCGCACGCTCGCGCCCACGGCGGCCCAATTGCACGCGCTGGGCGCGAGTTTCTCCGTCAACATCACCGGCCAGTCGTTGAGCCAGCCGGAATTCGCCGATTACGTGCGCACCGCAATCAAGAGCCACGACATTCCCAGCGGCCTGTTGGATTTTGAGCTGACCGAAACCGCGGCGGCGCGCAATCTTGCCGCCACGCGCCGCTTCATCGCGCGCATGGCGGAAATCGGCTCGCGCGTCGCGCTCGACGATTTCGGCACCGGCGTCTCCTCGCTGGTGCACTTGAAGGATTTCGACGTGTTTCGGATCAAGATCGACGGCAAATTCGTCAGCGACGTATTGCACAACGCGCGCTCGCGCGCGCTGATCCGCGCGCTGGTGCAGATCGCCGAGGAGCTCGGCCTCGACACGGTCGCCGAATTCGTCGAGAACGCGGAAATCGCCGCAAGCGTGCGCGACCTCGGCGTGCACTACGCGCAGGGCTATTTTTACGATCGCGCGCAACTCTTGAGCGAGATCTTGAGCGAGCTGTGCGCGCGCAGCGCGCCCACGGAATCCGCGCCGGCCGCCGCCGCCACGCTCTGAAGGCGCGCCCCCGGGCGGACGCAGGCGCCGCGTTTCGGTAATATGCTACTCTCGCACCGGCCGTCGGGAGAGTATCGATGCAACGAATCCTCGCAAGCTGCTTCGGGCTGGCGCTTTTCTTGGTCGCGGCGAGCGGCGATGCCGGCGGCGGAACGCTGCGCATATTGACCTGGGCGGATTATGTGCCGCGCGACGTCGTCGCGGAGTTCGAGAAGCAGACCGGCATCGACGTCGAAGTGACCGTGTCGAACAACGAGGAGATGATTTCCAAGCTGCGCGCGACCGGCGGCGCCGGCTACGACCTCGCGCAGCCCTCGCAGGACCGCATCCTCGGGCCGCAGCGCGAATTCGGAATCTACAAGCCGCTCGACTTGAGCCGCGTCAACCTCAAGCTATTTCGGCCTTCGCTGCTCGCGATCACCCGCAAGAACACGACGATCGGCGGCCAGGTCTATGCCCTGCCGTATTTGTGGGGCACGGACGGCCTGGTCGTCAACACCGCGAAAGCGAGCGCCGCCGACTATCCGGATCTGTGCAATCCGGCGCTGAAGGGAAAGACCGCGGTGCGGCTGAAGCGGCCGACGCTGATGGCGTTCGCGTTCGCCGCCGGGCAGGATCCGTTCGCGCTCTACGGCAATCCGCCGGCCTACACGGCGCTGATGAACAAGGTCGGCGCGACGCTGATCGCCTGCAAGGCGAATTTCAGGTTCTTCTACAGCAACAAGGACCAGCTGTTGAACGCCTTTCGCAGCGGCGAGGTGGTCGCCGCGATGATGTGGGACACCGGCGGCTGGACGCTGAACCGGGAAAACCCGCGCATCAAATTCATCGTGCCGCGCTCCGGCGCGCTCGGCTGGCTCGACACGTTCGCCCTGCCGGCGCGCGGCCGCAACGATGCCGCCGCCTACGCGTGGATCAATTTCACGATGCAGCCGCACATCGCCGCGCAGATCGTCAAATCGGTGGGCAGCTATTCGGCGGCGAACGGCGTCGAGCCGTTCATCGATCCGCGCCTGAAGGCGCAGTTCGCGGCGGCGTTTCCGAATGAACAGGCGCTCGCGCGGATCCATTGGTATCCGGCTATACCGCCGGGTCTGGAACTGATCGAGGGTCGCGTGCTGGATCGCATTCAGGCTGCGGACTGAGCGTCGCCGCGGCCGGCCGGCGCGCACGCCAGAACCTGCCGATGCGCACCGCGATGGGACGCAGCGCCGGATACAGGGCCGCAAACCGCAGGCCGATGCGCAGCACCCGCCGCGGGCGCCTGAACAACAGCAGCGCGGCGGCCGCCGCGACCAACATCCGGATCCACGGCGAGCGGCCGAGCGCGAACAGGCGGTCGGCGACGTAAAGTCGCCGCGACAGCCGGCCGGCTTCGGCGCCCAGCTCGCGGCGCAGATGCGCGCTGCGCGCGAGCAGCCGCTGGCGCCGCCCGGCCAAAGGCGTGGCGTGCGGCGTCACGGCGAATCGCCGTTAAGCGCCGCGGCGTCCCGCTTCAGCTCGCCGCTGGTCGCCGCGAGAAACCGCGGCCGGCGCCGCAAGCCTCTGCGCAGGCCCCAGGCGGCACCGACGGCGGCGAGCGCGAACGTGCAGGTGACGGCGAGCGCGGCGAGCAGGCGGTGCGAATCCCAGCAGGCGATGATGATCGACGCCGCGAGGAACAGTACGGCCAAGGACGCGAAATAAATCGCGGCTGCGCCCCACAGCAACAGTTTCGCGATGGCGCCGATCTGCTCTTCGACCTCGACCGCAACCAGTTCCACCCGGGTGTGCGCAAGCTCGACCAGCGTCGTGCAAACCCGCCGCAGCGATTCGATCAGGCCCGCGTCGGGGGCGGCGTCGGCCATGAGCCTAGCGGCGACCGAGCAGTACGCCGATGACGACGCCGACCGCAGCGGCGATTCCGACCGACTGCCACGGGTTGTCGTGGACGTATTGGGTGGCATCGTCGGCGATCGCTTTGGCGCGTTCCTGCAGATCCGCCTCCATGTCGGACAGGCGCGCGCGCGCGTTCTCGACGGAATGGGCGGCCCGCTGATGCGCGCTTTTCGCGCGGTCGCTGACGTCGCCCGCCGTCGCCGCGAGCAGCGCCTCGGCGTCGGCGACGACGGCGCGCAGATCGTCCATCAATGTCCGGCCGCTGGCTTCGCGCATGACCTGCTCTCCTCGGGGTTCGATTCGACCCGCTCCCTCGGCATATTAACCCCGCGCGCTGCCCTTGCGCAGGCGTCGCGGTATGATATCCGCCTGGTGCGTTGCGCTCGGCGGTCGGGCGCCGCGGGGGGCCCTTTTGAGCATAACGAGCAAGGTCCTGTTCGCCGCGATCGGCGGCGCGTCGCTCGCCGCGGCCGCCCTCTGGGCAAGGCCGCCGGAGCTCTTTCGGGTCGGCGCCAATTACGCGGCGAAGATCGTCTGTTCGAACGTCTTCCTGGCACACCGCGATCCAGCCGAGATATTGCGGAGCGACGTGCAAGCGCCCGGCAATCCGCTGCTCGAGCTCATGCGGGTCCGGGTGGATCGGGGCCGCGGAATCGTCCGCGCCGGTCTTTTCGGCTTCATCGGCGGCGGGCTCGCCGTCGACAGGCCCGGCAGCGGTTGCACGGTGCTGCCCGACGGCAAACTCGCCGGCATCGACCGCATGCCCCGAGGCCGCGCGATCGCGAGCGGCGCGATCGCGAGCCGCGCGATCGCGAAGCGCCCCGACCCGGGGCTCGATCGCATACTCGACGACGCCGCGCTCGCCGGCCCCGGCATGCGCGCGATCGTCGTCATGCAGCACGGCCGGGTCGTCGGCGAGCGCTACGGCCGCGGATTCGACGCATCGACGCCGCTGCTCGGCTGGTCGATGACCAAGTCGGTGGTCGCCGGGTTGATCGGGCTGCTCGTCGAGGACGGCCGCCTGACGCTCGACCAATCGGCCGGCTGGCCGGCGGCGGTCGGCGATCCGCGCGCCGCGATCCGCATCGCCGACCTCCTGTCGATGACCAGCGGCCTGCACTTCAACGAGGACTACGGCGACGTCTCGGACGTCACGCGCATGCTGTTTCTCGAGCCGGACATGGCGGCTTTCGCGCGCGCGCAACCGCTCGAGCATCCGGTCGGCACAGTCTGGAGCTACGCGAGCGGCACGGCGGTCATTCTCTCGCGGATTTTCCAGGACGCGGTCGGGCCCGGCGCGCAACGCTTCGTGCGCGAGCGACTGTTCGATCCGCTCGGCATGCACGGCGCGACGATCGAAACCGATGCGCGCGGCACGCTGGTCGGCAGCTCTTATATGTATGCGACGGCTCGCGACTGGGCGCGCTACGCCGAATTGCTGTTGCAGGACGGCGTCTGGCGCGGCGAACGGCTGCTGCCCCAGGGCTACGTCGCGATGATGGCCTCGCCGGTTGCGGCGTCCGGCGGCCAATACGGCCGCGGGCTGCTCTGGCGCTTCGGCTCCTCGCCGGCGGCGCCGGGGGTCGATCCGGACCGCGCGTTCGGCATTCCGGCCGATACGTTCTGGATGGAGGGTCACGACGGCCAGAGCATCGCGATCGTTCCTTCGCGAACGCTGGTCGTGCTGCGCATGGGGCTCACGCCTGCGCGCGATAACTACCAACCGCAGCCGCTCGTCCATGCGCTGCTCGAAGCACTGAGGTCCTGATGAGCACAGCCGATCTGACCGCCGAGGCGGTCGTCAAGCGCTTCGGCGATCACCTCGCCGTCGATTCCCTGTCGTTCATCGTCGAGCACGGCAGCTTCTTTTCGATACTCGGCCCCTCCGGCTGCGGCAAGACGACGCTGCTGCGCATGATCGCCGGCTTCACCGCTCCGGACAGCGGCGCCATCGCGATCGGCGGCAGGAACATGGCGGGGGTCGCGCCGAACCGGCGCCCGGTCAACATGGTGTTCCAACAGCTCGCGCTGTTCCCGATGATGTCGGTCGGCGAGAACGTCGCCTTCGGCCTCGCGCGCCGCGGCATCGGCCACGCCGAGCGGCGCAAGAAGGCCGAGGCGATGCTGGCGCGCGTCGGTCTCGCCAATGCCGCCGACAAGCGCGTCGATCAGCTCTCGGGCGGCCAGCGCCAGCGCGTGGCGATCGCCCGCAGCCTGGTGCTCGAGCCGACGCTGCTGCTGCTCGATGAGCCGCTCGGCGCCCTCGATCTGAAGCTGCGCGAACACATGAAAATCGAGCTGAAGCAGTTGCAGGCGGAGTTCGCCACGACCTTCGTCTACATCACCCACGACCAATCGGAGGCCCTGGTGCTCTCCGATTGCGTCGGCGTCATGAACCAGGGGCGCTTCGAACAGCTCGGTACGCCGCAGGATTTGTATTACCGGCCGGCGACGCCGTTCGTCGCCGCGTTCGTCGGCGACAACAACCGCATCGTCGGCCGCGCGGCCGAGGTCGACGGCGCCATGGTGCAGATCGCCACCGAGGACGGCTGGGTGATCCGCGCACGGCGTCATGCGGCGGTCGCGGCCGGCGATGCCGTCGAAGCCTTCATACGCCCGGAAGCGGCGACTCTCGGCCGCGAGGCGGGCCAGCTGCCGCCCGGCCAGCCCGTGCACGAAGGCCTCGTCGAGAGCCTGCTGTTCGACGGCGCGAATTCGGCGGTGCTGCTGCGCGAGACGCGCTCGCGGCGCGAATTTCGCATCGCGTTGCCGCAGACCGGGCAATTCGCCGATCTGCGGCCGGCGGAAAAAGTGGTGTTCAGCTTCGATCCCGAGCGCGCGACCTGTTTCGCGGCGCGCGCCGGCGCGGCGGGCCGCCCGTGAACGGCGCCGCGGCGGGGTCGCGGCGCCAGGCGCTGCTGCGCCAGGGCCTGCTGATGGCGCCCGCGCTGCTCTGGCTCGGCCTGCTGATCGTGCTGCCGCACGTCGAACTCGCGGTGCTCTCCTTGCGCGAGCAAGTCGGGCCGCGCCACTACGTGCCGAGCCTCGCGCAGTACCGCACGTTCTTCGCCGAGCCGGAGTATTGGCACGTATTTCTGCGCACTGCCTGGATGTCGGCGGCGGCGACGCTGATCACCCTGCTGATCGCCTTTCCGATCGCCTGGGTGATCGCGAAAATCGCGCGTGGGCGGGCCGCCACCCTGCTGTTCCTCGCCTGCCTGATCCCATTCTGGATCAGCGAGACGGTGCGCACGCTCGGCTGGATGATCTTGCTGCGCCAGTCGGGCGTGCTGCCCGCGCTGCTCGTCAAACTCGGCATCACCGCGGCGCCGATCGAAATGCTCTACCACGACTCGACGATCATGGTGGGCCTCGTCTACACCTCGATGCTGTTCATGATCGTGCCGCTGGTCTCGAGCCTCGAGAGCCTGGATAACTCGCTGATCGAGGCCGCTTACGATCTCGGCGCCGGCGGCTTTGCCGTGCTGCGCAGGATCGTGATCCCGCACGCCGCTCCCGGCATCACCGCAGGCTGCATCGTCGTCTTCATGCTGACGCTCGGCAACTACATCACGCCGACCCTGCTCGGCGGCAAGAATTCCGGCTGGTTCACCGAGCAGATCTATACGCAGTTCATCACCCGCTTCAACTGGGAACAGGGCGCCGCGTTCGGCTTCCTGCTGCTCGCCCTGTCCACCGCAATGGTCGTGATCGGCCTCAGGCTCGCCGGCCAGCGCTTCGGCGACGTGATGGGCAGCCGATGATTCCCTCGCTCCCGCGCCCCGCCTGGCTGCGCGGCGCGACCGCGCTCTACGTCGCGGCGTTTCTCGCCTTCCTGTTCCTGCCGCTGGTGATCGTGTCGGTGTTCGCGTTCAACAATGCGCCCTATCCGGCGCCGCCCTGGCAGGGCTTCACGCTCGACTGGTTCTTCGGCAACGATGCCAGCGGGCGCGTCGGGCTCTTCCAAGACGGCGAACTGCTCGGCAGCATCTGGACGAGCTGCGTCGTCGCCGTCTGGGTCACGCTGCTATCCGTGCTGGCGGGGTTCGCGAACGCGCTGCTGATCGAGCGCTGCGAGTTTCGCGGCAAGCAGGCCTTGTCGGTCATGATGCTCGTGCCGCTGGTCATTCCCGGGGTCATCCTCGGCATTTCGATCCTCTCCTTCGCGAGCCAGATCGCGCAGTTCGCGCAGGATCATCTGCATCTCGATCTGCGCATGCTGCGCCCCGGATTGCCGCTGGTGGTTCTCGGGCAGTTCTCCTACATCGCGACCATCGCGACGCTCACCCTGCGCGCTCGCCTGAGCCGCTTCGACCGCACGCTCGAGGAAGCCGCGCAGAACTTGGGCGCATCGCGCGCGGCGGTGCTGCGCACGATCCTGCTGCCGTACATGCGCCCGGCGCTGATCGGCAGCGCCGCGATCGCCTTCCTGATGTCGTTCGCGGATTTCAATACGACGCTGATGCTGGTCGGCGGCAGGGCGCCGCTGACGGTGCTGATGTACGGGCGCATGCATGAAGGCGCGACGCCGGTGCTGAACGCGGTCAGCCTGTTCCTGATGATCGGCTCGGCGCTGCTCGCGCTCGCGATGCTGCGCGGACGCGCGCCGCGCCGCTGAAGGGCCCCGCCGTCAGCGCGCCGCGGGCTCGGCCTGCAGCAGCTCGAGGCCGATCGCGTGCCGGCGCTGGAATCCCTTCCAGACCGTGATGTCGCCGCGGTCCGGACTGTAGGCATCGTAGGCGTCGTGATGCCCCGCCGGCCACACGCCCTGCGAGGATTCGGCGACGCGCACGTTCAAATAGGCCGCGCGGCTCCGATCGCCCTTGACGAACAAATCGAGGAAGGCCGTGATGAAATGCGCGTTGATCGCGTTCATCCGCTCCTTGCTCCACACCTGATCCTGGAACCAGTCCTGATTCCACAGATTGCCGCGCATCGCCGCAGGGATCGGATTCAAGCCGACGTTGTGGCCGCCCTGCTTGAAGGTCAGCAGATAGCGGTGCGAGCCGGTCGCCTGATCGAACATCGCGCGCGCCGCGTGCAGGTACCCGACGGTTTGATCCTGATCGCCGGCGATCAGCAGCAAGGGCGCGGTGATCGCGGCAAGGCCGTCGCGGCCCCAGGCGTCGAAGGGGTCGCCGCCGAACGGCGCGATCGCGACGATGGCGCGCAGCGACTTGACCTTGAGCGCATTTGCCAGCGCGCCGCCGCGGGCATACGGCAGCAGCAGCCCTCCGGGGACCCCTTTGGCGAGCGCCCCGTCGGGATCGAGAATGCCCCCGGCCGCGGTCAGCACGCCGTAGCCGCCCATCGAATAGCCGAGCAACGCCGTGCGCGCGGGATCGATCCAGTGTTTCGCGGCGAGGCTGCGCTGCAGTGTCGCCGTCACGAACGCAATGTCCAGCGGCCGGCGCAGCACCGGCTCCGGAAAAGCCGCCTGGTCCGTGATCGGCGGATCGTCGTGGTGAATCGCCGCGACCACGTAGCCCTTCGAGGCGAGGTTCTCGGTGATCCAGGTCATCGCCGCCGGTTCGTTGCTGTAGCCGTGCGAGACGACGACCAGCGGGTAGCCGCCGCCCTCGAAGGCCGCGTTGCGCACGGCGATCCCCGGCACCGTGTAGCGCGCCGGCGGCGCCGGCGGCAAGGACGGGAAATGCCCCGTGTAGAGCACGCGCGGCGCGTGTGCGCCGGCGTGCGCCGGGTACCAGATGTCCACGGTCAACGCACGATCGCGCTTCGGCGCCGTGCGGGTCGCCTTGTCGTAGGAAAGGACGTCGACCTGGGCGCGATCGACGAGCTCGATCGTCTCGACGCCGACGGCGTAAGGGCCGAGGCGCGCGAGTTGCGGCGCATCGACGCCGAATACGCTCGGCGTGCGCTGCGCCAATGCCGGCGCCGCGAGCGCCGCCGCAAACGCCGCCGCGAGTGCGGCCGCCGCGCCGATGTGCGCCGCCACGCCAGTGCGCGCCGCCACGCCAGTGCGCGCCGCCACGCCAATACGCGCCGCCGCGCCAATACGCGCCGCCGCGCCGATACGCGCCGCCACGCCGATGCGCGCCGCCACGCAGGCAGCGCGCACGCGCCCGTTCGCCGCAGCCATTCTCAGTGATACCTTCGCGCCAGGCTCTCGAGCGGTATCGGTTTGATCTTCGGCGCCTGGCCCGCGCAGCCGAACGCTTCGAAGCGCGCCTTGCAAATGGCGCGGGCGGCCTTGCGGGCCTCGGCGAGCGCTTTGCGCGGATCGAACTCGCTGGGTTTCTCCGCGAAGACCTTGCGCATCGCGCCGGTCATCGACAGGCGGATATCCGTATCGATGTTGATCTTGCGCACGCCGCACTGGATGCCGCGCTGGATCTCCTCGACCGGCACGCCGTAGGTCTCCTTGATGTCGCCGCCGTATTTGCGGATGATCGCCAGCCACTCCTGCGGCACGCTCGAGGAGCCGTGCATCACCAGATGCGTCGACGGCAGCGCGGCGTGAATCTCGGCGATGCGCCCTATGGCGAGGATGTCGCCGGTCGGCTTGCGCGTGAATTTGTAGGCGCCGTGGCTGGTGCCGATCGCGATCGCGAGCGCGTCGACACCAGTGCGCGCGACGAAGTCCTTCGCCTGCTGCGGATCGGTCAGCAGCATATCTTGGGTAAGCTTGCCTTCGGCGCCGACGCCGTCCTCTTCGCCGGCGGTGCCGGTCTCGAGCGAGCCGAGACAGCCGAGCTCGCCCTCCACCGAAACGCCCAGGGAGTGCGCCAGAATGCAGACCTTGTGCGTGATGTCGACGTTGTAGTCGTAGGTCGACGGCGTCTTCGCATCCTCGAGCAGCGATCCATCCATCATCACGCTGCTGAATCCCGAGCGGATCGCCTGCAGGCAAACCGACGCCGACGGCCCGTGATCCTGATGCAACACCAGCGGGATATCCGGGTGCGTCTCGATCGCGGCCAGCACCATGTGCCGCAGATACGCCTCGCCCGCATATTTGCGCGCCCCGGCCGAAGCCTGCAGGATCACCGGCGCCTGGGTTTCTTGCGCCGCTTCCATGATCGCCTGGATCTGCTCGAGATTGTTGACGTTGAATGCCGGCAGCCCATAGCTGTTGTCGGCGGCGTGGTCGAGCAATTGGCGCAGCGAAACGAGTGCCATGGATATCCTCCCGGAAGCGTAGGCGCGATTATGCATCAAGCGCCGCGCAAACTGGAATGCCGCCGCGAGCGCGCTGCCGTGCCCGCTGCGAGCGCGCTGCCGTGCGCGCCCGCCGTGCGTGCCGCCGCTCAGACCGGCGCGAGCGCTTCCTCCAGCGCCTCCACCCAATGCCTGACGGGTGTGGCGGTGCCCGCCTGCAGATGCAGGATGCAGCCGATGTTCGCCGAGAGGATGCAGTTCGCGCCGATTTCGCCGAGCGCCCGCAGCTTGGCGTCGCGCAATTCGCCGGCGAGCCCGGGCTGCAGCAGCGAGTAGCTGCCGGCCGAGCCGCAGCAAAGATTGGCATCGTAAGGCGCCGGCCGGATATCGAACCCCAGCGCGCCAAGATGCGTCTCGACGCCGCCCGCGAGCCGCTGGCCGTGCTGCAGCGTGCAAGGCGCGTGGTAGGCGAAGGTGGTCGCGGGCGGCGCCGGCAGGCGCGCCCGCAGCGCCGGCAGCAGTTCCGGCAGCAGTTCGCTCAAGTCGCGCGCCGCCGCGCTGACTGCCGCCGCCTTGGCCGCGTAGGCCGGATCGCCGGCGAGCGCATGCGCGTAATCCTTGACCGTGACGGCGCAGCCGGAGGCGTTGACGACGATCGCATCGACGGCGCCGGCGGCGAGCGGCGGCCACCAGGCGTCGATATTGCGGCGCATGTCGGCGAGGGCGCCGTCGCCATCGTTGAGGTGCTTGCGCAAGGCACCGCAACAGCCGGCGCCGGCCGCGTACTCGGCGTCGATGCCGGCCGCCGCGAGCACGCCCTGCGTCGCCCGGTCGATGTTCGGCAGCAGCGCGGGCTGCACGCAGCCGGCGAGCAGCAGCACGCGGCGCGACGCCGCCTGCCGCCGCGCGGCGGGCCGCGGCCGCGCCGCCGGCCTTACCGGCAACCGGTCGCGCAAACTCTGCGGCAGCAGCGGCCGCAGCGCCCGTCCAAGCGCCGCCGCGGATGCGAACCAGCGCGACGGCAGGCCTTGCGCGAGCAGCCGGCGCAGCAGCCGTTCGCGCCACGGCCGCGCAACCTTCGCATCGACGAGGCGCCGGCCGATGTCGAGCAAACGGCCGTATTCGACGCCGCTCGGACAGGTCGTCTCGCAGTTCAAGCAGCCGAGACAGCGGTCGAGATGCAGCTGCGTGGTGCGCGTGACCGCGGCGCCTTCCAGCGCCTGTTTGACGAGGTAGATCCGGCCGCGCGGCCCGTCGAGTTCATCGCCGAGCAGGCGGTACGTCGGACAGGTGGCGTTGCAGAGCCCGCAGTGCACGCACTTGCCTATAATCGCATCGGCCGCCTCCCCGTCCGGCGTGCCTTGCAGGGCCTTGCTCAACTGTGTGCGCACGTGCCGCTCCCTACAGCTCGGGGTACAAGCGGCCGGGATTGAAGATAGCGAGCGGATCGAAGGCCTCTTTCAAGCGCCGGTGAATGCGCAGCAGAGGCTCGCCAAGCGGCGCGAACGCTCCCGCCGATTTGTCGGCGGTGCGCACCAGGGTCGCATGGCCGCCCGCCTGCGCGGCAGCGGCGCGCAGCGCCGCGGCCGTCGCGACCCCGCGCCACCAGAGGAGCGCGCCGCCCCATTCGATGAAACGCTCGCCGCCGAAATCCGCAATGACCGCGGTCGCGGGCCGCGACAAGCGCCACAACGATTCGCCGCGCGCGAGCGCGGCCTCGTTCAACTGAAAGAACGCGTGGCGATGATCGCGCACCTCCTGCCACCAGGCGGCGGCGGCGCCTGCGGCGAGCCGCTCTCCTTTGAGTTCGGCGCAGGCGGCGTCGACCGCAGCGCAGGCGCCCGCGAACCGCAGCGACAGCCGGCCGCGGTGCCAGGCGCTCGCCGTCAGCGGCAGCGGCCGGGGCGCAAGGAGCGCCAGCCGGCGCATCGCTTCGGCCTCGTCGCAGTCGAAGCACAGCGTCGCCGTCGCGGGCCGGACGGCCGTGACCTTCAAGCTGACCTCGAGAATGAGGCCCAAGATACCCCAGGATCCGCACAGCAGACGCGCGACGTCGTAGCCGGCGACGTTCTTGATCACTTGGCCGCCGAAGCTCTGGATTTCGCCGCGGCCCGTGAGCAGCGTCGCACCGAGCAGATGGTCGCGCACCGCGCCCGCGGCCGCGCGCGCAGGTCCGGAGAGGCCGGCGGCGACCATGCCGCCGACCGTGCCGCCGGGCGCGAAGCGCGGCGCCTCGAACGGCAGGCATTGACCGCGCTCGGCGAGCGCCTCTTCCAGCTGCGCGAGCGGCGTGCCGGCGCGCGCCGTGACCACGAGTTCGCTCGGCTCGTAGCTGCTGATGCCCGCGAGGGCCGCAACCGGCAAGGGCCGGCCGCGCGGCGCTTCGCCGTAGAACGCCTTGGTGCCGCCGCCGCGGATTTCGAGCGCGGTGTGCGCGGCGCGCGCCGCCTGCACCGCATCGACCAGCCGCACCAGCGGCGCATCGCGCGCATCGATAGCTTGCACGGCCATCAGAACCTCGCCAGCTCGGCGAAGCGCAGCAGACCGCGGTGCACGTGCATCTTGCCGTACTCGGCGCAGCGTGCCAGGGTCGGAATCGCCTTGCCGGGATTCAAGAGCTCCTGCGGATCGAACGCGCGCTTGACGGCGAGGAACTGGGCGCGCTCCGCGGCCGAGAACTGCACGCACATAGAGTTCAGCTTCTCGACGCCGACGCCGTGCTCGCCGGTGATCGTTCCGCCGAGGCGCACGCTGGTCTCGAGGATGTCGGCGCCGAACAGTTCCGCGCGGCGCATCTGCTCGGGGTCGGCGGCATCGAAGAGGATCAGCGGATGCAGGTTGCCGTCGCCGGCATGAAAGACGTTGACGCAGCCGAGGCCGTAGGTCGACTCCATCGCCTGGATCGAAAGCAGCATCTCGGCGAGCCGTTTGCGCGGAATCGTCGAATCCATGCAAAGGTAATCCGGACAAATGCCGCCGGTCGCGGCAAAGGCGTTTTTTCGGCCGCTCCAGAAGCGCAGGCGCTCGGCCTCGTCGCGGCTCGCCTCGATGCGCGTCGCGCCGCTCGCGGCGAGCACCGCCGTCATGCGCGCGATCTCCTCGTCGACTTCGGCGGCGCTGCCGTCGCTCTCGCACAACAGGATCGCGGCGGCCTCGAGATCGTAGCCCGCATGCACGAAGTTCTCCGCGGCCGCCGTCATGCGCTTATCCATCAACTCGAGGCCGGCCGGGACGATGCCCGCGGCGATGACCTCGGCGACCGCGCGGCCGGCAGATTCGATATTGGCGAAGCTCGCGATGATGCAGCGGGCGAGCGGCGGCTTCGCCGTCAATTTGACCGTCACTTCGGTGATCACCGCGAGCATGCCCTCGCTGCCGACGATGACCGCCAGCAAATCGAGGCCGGCGGCATCCAGCGCGCTGCCGCCGAACCGCACCGCGTCGCCCTCGGCCGTGAAGCCGCGCACGCCCAGCACATTGTGCAGCGTCATGCCATATTTCAGGCAGTGCACGCCGCCGGAGTTCTCGGCGACGTTGCCGCCGATCGTGCAGGCGATCTGGCTGCTCGGGTCCGGCGCGTAATACAGGCCGAACGGCGCCGCCGCCTCGCTGATCGCCAGATTGCGCACGCCCGACTGCACCGTGGCGGTGCACGCGGCGGCATCGACGGCGAGGATTTTCGTGAACTTGGCGAGCGACAGCGTCACGCCGCGCGGATTCGGCAGTGCGCCGCCCGACAAGCCGGTGCCGGCGCCGCGCGCCACGACCGGCACGCGCCGCGCATGACAGGCGCGCAGCGTCGCCGCCACCTGCTCCTCCGAGGACGGCAGCACCACCGCGAGCGGCACGGCGCGGTAGGCGGTCAGTGCGTCGCATTCGTACGGCGCGGTCTGCTCGCGGCCCGCGAGAATCGCCTCCGGCGGCAGGATCGCGGCGAGGGCGGCGAACAGCTCGCGCTCATCGACGGCGGCGGCTTGGGAGTTCATCGCACCGACATTAAGCGAAGCGGCACCGCGTGCGCAATGCTCTGCCTGACAAGGCGCGGCGCTATCATGCTCCGCATGCCGAGCGAACGATCCGCCGAAGGCGACCAACAGCAAAGCGCGCGAGCGGCGCGCGAGCGGCTGCTGCGCCTGTTCCGAGCGGCGGTCGACGCGGCGCAGCCTGCGAGCCTGATCGGCGCGCATCTGCCAAAGCCGCCGCGCGGCCGCTGCCTCGTGCTCGGCGCCGGCAAGGCCGCGGCGGCCATGGCGCGCGCGGTCGAAGCGCACTGGCCGGGGCCGCTCTCGGGCCTCGTCGTCACCGCCTACGGCCACGGCGCGGCCTGCGAGCGCATCGAAGTCGTCGAGGCGGCGCATCCCGAGCCCGACCTCGCCGGCTTCGCCGCGGCCTCGCGCATGCTCGATCTGGCGGCCGGTCTCGGCAGCGACGATCTCGTGCTCGGCTTGTTTTCCGGAGGCGGCTCGGCGCTGCTGCCGATGCCGGCCGGGCTGTCCCTGCAGCAGTTGCGGGCGCTCAACCGCCGGCTGCTCGCCTGCGGCGCGACGATCGCCGAGATCAATTGCGTGCGCCGGCATTTCTCGGCGATCAACGGCGGCCGGCTCGGCGCCGCCTGCCACCCGGCCGAAGTCCGGGCCTTGCTGGTTTCCGACGTGCCCGGCGACCGGCCGGCCGACATCGCCTCCGGGCCGACGGTGGCCGACCCGACGAGCTCGGCCGATGCGCTGGCGATTCTCGAGCGCCGGCATATCGGCGAAGACGACGCGCTGCGCTCGTGGCTGCAAAGCGGCCGCAGCGAATCGATCAAACCCGGCGATCCGCGCCTCGAGCGCTCCTCGGCGCACCTGGTCGCGACGCCGCAAATGGCGCTGGAAGCCGCCGCCGCCTGCGCGCGCGCCCAAGGCCTCGAGGCGCATATCCTCGGCGATGCGATCGAAGGCGAAGCGCGCGAGGTCGCCCGCGTGCACGGCGCGATCGCACGCCAGGTCGCCGCCCGCGGGCAACCGTTCGCGGCGCCCTGCGTCCTGCTCTCGGGCGGCGAGACGACGGTCAGCGTGCGCGGCGCCGGGCGCGGCGGACGCAATGTGGAATTTCTCCTCGCCCTCGCGCAAAGCCTCGACGCTCATCCGCGCATTCACGCGCTCGCCGCCGACACCGACGGCATCGACGGCCAAGAACCCGTCGCCGGCGCCGTGATCGCGCCGGATACGCTCGCCCGCGGCCGCGCGCTCGGCCTCATCGCCGAAGATCTGCTCGCCGACAACGATGCGCACCGCTTCTTCCGCGCGCTTGGCGATTCGATCGAGACCGGCCCGACGCGCACCAACGTCAACGATTTTCGGGCGATTCTGATCCTCTAGCGCCGCGGCGCGGCGGCCGGCAGCAGCATCGCCGGCAGATCGGCGAGCGATTCGATCAGCGCATCGCAGGGAAGTTCGCGGGCATCGCGGCCCTCGTTGTAGCCGTACGGCACGCAAACGACGGGGATCTGCGCGGCGCGCGCCGCCTGCACGTCGTTGCCCGAATCGCCGACCATCAGCGCCTCTTGCGGCGCCGCGCCGAGCCTCGCGCAGGCGTACAGCAGGGGTTCGGGGTCCGGCTTGCGGCGCGCGCAGGCATCGCCGCCGACGACCAGGTCGATCCAGCCGGCAAGACCCAAATTACCGAGCAGCGAATCGGCGAATCGCTGCTGTTTATTGGTGACGACCGCGATCTTTAGCCCCGCACCGTGCAGCTGCCGCAGCGCCTCGGCGGCGCCCGCGAACGGCTGCGCCGCGGATTCGCGCCGCTCCTCGAGCGCGCCGTAATGGCGCAGGAACCCCTCGAGCATCGCCGCCAACAGCGCTTCGTCCGGGTGGCGCCCCTGCAGCGCCGCCGCGCGGCGCAGCAGCATCGGCGCGCCGCGGCCGATCAGCGCACGCACCTCGGCCGGCGCGATCGGCGTCCAGCCGTATTCGCCGATGGCGCGGTTCAGCGCGAGCGCGATGTCCGCCGCGGTGTCGAGCAGAGTGCCGTCGAGATCGAACAGCACCGCGGCGAGCGAACGCCCCCGCCATTCGGCGGCCGCGCGCCGCTCGCGGGCGGCCTGACCGTGCTTCAAGTCGGCCATGGACGCTTCATAGTTTGTGCGTCGACAGCAACAGGCTCGTCTCGGTGCGCGCGATGCTCTCCAGCGAGCGGATACGGCTGATCACCTGATCGAACGCCTCCAGGCTGTCGGCGCGCAATTCCGCGACCAGATCCCAGCGGCCGTTGGTGGTATGCAGCGCATCGACGGCCGGATCGCCGCGCAGCGTGCGCAGCACCTTGTCGAGATTATTGCCTTCGACCTCGATCGTCATCAACGCGGTGATGCGCTGCACGTCCGTCTGCGGCTTCAGGCGCACGGTATAGCCCGCGATCGTGCCGTTCGCCTCGAGTTTGGCGATGTGGTTTTGCACCGTGCCGCGCGCCGCGCCGAGCGCCTTTGCGAGCGCGGCGACGGTGGCGCGCGCATCGCTGCGCAACAGCGCGATCAGACGCCGGTCGAAGTCATCCACGGGCGCGGCCAAAATCTATCAAAACGCCATTTTCGTCTGCCATAGTGATCATATTACATCAATTTATGAGCGCTTATAGACCTTCCTGTTGGCTGCGAAACGGTGAATCATGGGGGCTCCGCCACGGAGTGCTTAGAGATGGTCGACTATATTGGCGTCGCCGACGTCGCACGCTTGATTGAATCGCTCGGCCCCGGCGAATTCATCGAGCGCTTGGCCGGGCAAATCCTCGCCGACTACCGGCGCTGGGGCGAATTCGAGAAATCCGCCCGGCTGGCGAGCCATTCGCCGGGCGGCGTCATCGAATTGATGCCGACCAGCGACGGCCGGCTGTTCTCGTTCAAATATGTCAACGGGCATCCCAAGAACACCGCGGCCGGCCTGCTCACGGTCACGGCGTTCGGCGTACTCGCCGACGTCGCGACCGGCTACCCACTGCTCTTGTCGGAACTGACGGTGACGACGGCGCTGCGCACCGCGGCGATGTCGGCGCTCGCCGCCCGCTGGCTCGCGCGCAAGGACAGCCGCGTGATGGCTTTGATCGGCAACGGCGCACAGAGCGAGTTCCAGGCGATCGCCTTTCAGCGCATGCTGGGTATCCGCGAACTGCGCCTGTTCGATGTCGACCCGCTCGCCACCGCCAAGCTCGAGCGCAATCTGCGCGGGCTGCAGGAGTTCGCGGATGTGCTCCTGGTGCGCACGGCGAGCGCCGCCGAGGCGTGCCGCGGCGCCGACATCGTCACCACGGCGACCGCCGACAAACGCAACGCCGTGATCCTGACGCCGCCGATGCTCGGCGCCGGAATGCACGTCAACGCGGTCGGCGGCGATTGTCCGGGCAAGACCGAACTGCACGCCGACGTGCTGCGCATGCCGAACGTGCGCGTCGTCGTCGAATACGAACCGCAATCGCGGATCGAAGGCGAGATACAGCAAATGCCGGCGCAATTCCCGGTCACCGAGTTCGCCGCGCTCATCGCCGGCACGGCGCCGGGCCGCAGCAGCGAGCGCGACCTGACGATCTTCGATTCCGTGGGTTTTGCGCTCGAGGATTACTCGGCGCTGCGCTTACTCCATGCGCTGCTCGAGGAGAAGCGCATCGAACGGCGGCGCATCGATCTCGTGCCGGCGCTCGAGAATCCCAAGGACCTGTTCGGCGGCGCGCTCGGCGCGGGCAAGCGGCGCGCGCCTTGGCGCCGCAGCGCCTGAGCGGACCCGACGCCGTGGCCGCCCGCATCTCGCTGATCGGCGCGCCGACCGACGTCGGCGCCGGCTCGCGCGGCGCCTCGATGGGCCCGGAATCGCTGCGCGTCGCCGGCCTGAAGGCGGCGCTCGAAGCGCAAGGCGCGGAAGTTCTCGATCGCGGCGATCTGCCGGGCCCCGCGAATCCCGTGCGCGCCGCCGAGAACGGCTACCGGCATCTTGCCGAGGTGCGCCGCTGGAGCCAGAGCGCCCATGATGCGGTGCTCGCGGAGCTCAAGGCGGCGCGCCTGCCGATACTGCTCGGCGGCGATCACAGCCTCAGCATCGGCTCGATCAGCGCGGTTGCACGCCACTGCCGGGATGCGCGCCAGGCGCTGCGCGTTCTGTGGCTCGATGCGCATGCGGATTTCAATACCAGCCTGCTCACGCCGAGCGGCAACATCCACGGCATGCCGGTCGCCTGCCTGTGCGGCTACGGCCCCAAGGAACTCATCGGCCTGAGCGGCCGCGAGCCCGCGCTCGAGCCAGAGGCGATCCGCCAGATCGGCATACGCAGCGTCGATCGCGGCGAAAAGCGCCTGGTGCATGAGGTGGGTCTCGAGGTCTTCGATATGCGCTACGTCGACGAGGTCGGCATGCGGCGCACTCTCGAGGCGGCGCTCGAAGGGATGGCGCCGCAGACGCACGTGCACGTCAGCTTCGACGTCGATTTTCTCGATCCGGATATCGCTCCCGGCGTCGCCACGACCGTGCCGGGCGGGCCGTCCTACCGCGAAGCGCAGCTTTGCATGGAGATGATCGCCGACACCGGCGCGATGGGCTCGCTCGACATCATGGAGCTCAACCCTGCGCTCGACGTCAGGAGCCGCACCGCCGAAATCGCCGTCGATTTGACCGCTTCGCTGTTCGGCAAGAGCACCTTGATGCGCCGCTGACGGCTATTGAATCGCGCCGAGAAAGTCGCGCTTGCCGATTTCCAAACCGCCCTCGCGCAGCAGCGCGTAGGTCATGGTGAGGTGAAAATAGAAATTCGGCAGCACGAACAGGTTGACGTAGGAAATCCCGTTGAAGGTGAGCGTGTTGGTCGGGAATTTCAGCTCTATGGCGCGGCTTTCGGCATTGGTAAGCTGCCCGGGCTTGATGCTCTTCAGGAAATCCTTGGTCTTGCCGATGCGCGCCTGCAGCTCGGCGATCGTCGTTTCCGTGTCCTCGTGCTTCGGGATGTCGATTCCCGCGAGGCGCGCGGCACCGCCCTTGGCGGTGTCGCAGGCGATTTGCACCTGGCGCGACAGCGGCAGCATGTCCGGGAACAGGCGGGCCTGCACGTAGACCGCCGGATCGATCTTCTTGGCCGCCGCGTGCGCGGCCGCCTTGTCGAGCCAGGCCGAGAGGTTCGTCAAGCCGTGAACCATGACCGGAATGGATACTTCGAACAGTGAAACGCTCATCCAGGATCTCCTCAATGGATTGGGCCGGCGCTGCGCGCAGCCGCCGGCGCGAATTTACCCATGCTGCGGCCCGGACAATGATACCGTGTCAGCACCTTTTCCGGAGTATAAACCGATGCAAGATAAGCTCTTTCAACCGATCGATCGCTTTCCTTCGCTACACGGCGACGATCCGTCGATGGATTTTCGGGCGCGCCTCCTGCATCAGCAAACCGAGCTCGCGGCCCGCCGCAGGCTCGGTTTGGCCGAACAATGCTCGGCTCAAAAAACGGGGGAGGAACGGATCCGCATCTGGGAGCGACTGCACGCGGTCACCTTGCCACGCGACCCTGCGCACCGGCTCGTGGAAATCGTCGCCACCGACACCGGCTTGAGCGGCGAGGACGTGCGCGGCGAGCAGCAGCGGCGCGCCGCATTGCGGCTCGCGAAATAGCGGCGCGGCGCCGCTCAGCGGCGCAGCCAGAACGGCACGGCACCGATCAGGACGCCGATCGCGACCAGCAAATAGGCGTTGCTGACGAAGAACGGATAGACGATCAGCGCCAGCCCGCAGATGAGCGGCACCAACGAGCCTTGTCTTTTCCCATAGATGAAATAGCCGGTTCCCACCGAACCGAACACCAGCCCCCACAAGAGCTGCGCTTGCATGGCTAAATGTCCCGGCCGAAGTCGGCATCGACGATGCCGGCGGCGCGCAGCCGCTCGATGATCCGCTCGGCCGCCGCTTCCGCGGACAGCAGCGTCGTGTCGAGGCGGATCTCCGGGTTCTCGGGCGCCTCGTAGGGCGAATCGATGCCGGTGAAATTTGCCAGTTCGCCGCGGCGCGCCTTCTTGTACAAGCCTTTGACGTCGCGGGACTCGGCCTGCGCCAAGGGCGTGTCGACGAAGATCTCGAGGAATTCACCCGCGGCGACCAGCGCGCGCGCCATGCGCCGCTCGGCCCTGAACGGCGATATGAAGGATACCAGGACGATCAATCCGGCATCGAGCATGAGGCGCGCCACTTCGGCGACGCGGCGGATGTTTTCGACGCGGTCGGCGTCGGTGAATCCCAGATCCTTGTTGAGGCCGTGGCGCACGTTGTCGCCGTCCAGCAAATAGGTCTGCCGCCCGTCGGCGTGCAGCTTCTTCTCCACCAGATTCGCGATCGTCGACTTGCCGGCGCCCGACAAGCCGGTGAACCACAGGATGCACGGCCGCTGATGCGCAAGCTGCGCGCGCGCCCGCTTGTTGACGTCGAGCGCCTGCCAGTGCACGTTCTGCGAACGGCGCAAGGCGTGGTGCAGAAGTCCCGCGCCGACCGTGTCGTTGCTGATGCGGTCGATCAAGATGAAGCCGCCGAGCGTGCGGCTCTGGGCGTACGGCTCGAAGGAGATCGGCGCGGACAACTCCAGCCCGCAGACGCCGATGTCGTTCAAATCCAGTTTGCGCGTCGGCTGATGATCGAGCGTGTTGACGTCGATCCGGTATTTCACCGGACTCACCGTCGCGGTCACCGTCTTCGCGCCGTGCTTCAGGATATAGGCGCGTCCCTGCAGCAGCGGCTCCTCGTGCATCCAGACGACGGTCGCCTCGAACTGGTTGGCGAGCGCCGGCGCATCTTGCGCGGCGCACAGCAGATCGCCGCGGCTGACGTCGATTTCGTCCGCCAGCGTCAAGGTCACCGATTCGCCGGCACGCGCCTGCACGGCATCCGCCCCGGCGCTCAAGATGCGCGCGACCTTGCTCGTTTGCCCGGACGGCAGTACCCGCAGCGCATCGCCGATGGCGACTGTGCCGCTGCAGATCGATCCGGAGAAGCCGCGGAACTCGTGGTTCGGCCGGTTGACCCACTGCACCGGCATGCGAAACGCCCTGCCGGCGGCGTCGTCCGCGAGCGGCACCGTCTCCAGATGATGCAGCAGCGAGGCGCCGCGGTACCACGGGGTGCGCGCGCTCGAGGCGCGAATGTTGTCGCCGGCGACGGCCGACACCGGTATGCAGCAAATCTCGGTCAAATGGATCTTCGCGGCGAATTCGCGGTACTCGGCCTCGATCCGGCGGAATACCGCCTCCGAATAGTCCACCAGGTCCATCTTGTTGACCGCAAGGAGGACCTGCCGGATGCCGAGCAGCGCAGCCAGATGGCTGTGGCGGCGGGTTTGCGTCAACACGCCCTTGCGCGCATCGATGAGGATGACGGCAAGCTCCGCGGTCGATGCGCCGGTCACCATGTTGCGGGTGTATTGCTCGTGGCCGGGCGTGTCGGCAACGATGAATTTGCGCTTCTCGGTCGAGAAGAACCGGTAGGCGACGTCGATCGTGATGCCCTGTTCGCGCTCGGCCTCGAGGCCGTCGACGAGCAGCGCAAAATCGATCTCGCCGTTTCGCGTGCCGACTTTGCGCGAATCCGCCTGCAGCGCCGCCAGCTGGTCGGCGAAGATCATCTTCGACTCGTACAACAGGCGGCCGATCAGCGAGGACTTGCCGTCATCGACCGACCCGCAGGTGATGAAGCGCAGCAGGCCCTTGTGGCCCTGGCGCGCCAGATACGCATCGATATCGCCGCCGATCTGCGCAGAGTCCACGGCCATCAGAAATAGCCCTCCCGTTTCTTCCTCTCCATGGACGCGGCGGCGTCGTTGTCGATCGCGCGGCCCTGCCGTTCCGAGGTGTCGCTCAACAACATCTCTTCGATGATCGCCGCGTAGCTGTCCGCGCCGCTTTCGATCGCGCCCGTCAGGGGATAACAGCCGAGCGTGCGAAAGCGCACTTTTTTGCGCATCGGCCGCTCGCCCGCGGCGAGCGGCATGCGCTCGTCGTCGACCATGATCAAGAGCCCGTCGCGCTCGACGACCGGCCGCACGGCGGCAAAATACAGCGGCACTATGCGGATTTTCTGCCAATACAGATATTGCCAGACGTCGAGTTCCGTCCAATTCGACAGCGGGAACACCCGCAAGCTCTCGCCCTTTCCTATGCGGGCATTGTACAAGCTCCACAATTCGGGCCGCTGGCGTTTCGGATCCCAGCGGTGCTGTGCGCCGCGGAACGAGAAGATGCGCTCTTTGGCGCGCGACTTCTCCTCGTCGCGGCGCGCGCCGCCGAAGGCGGCGTCGAATCCGTATTTGTCCAGCGCCTGCCTGAGCGCCTGGGTCTTCATGACGTCGGTGTGCACGGCCGAGCCGTGCGTGAACGGGTTGATGCCCCGGGCGAGGCCTTCCTGATTGACGTGCACCAATATTTCCACGCCGAATTCCCGGGCGATCGAATCGCGAAACTCGATCATCTCGCGGAATTTCCAGGTGGTGTCGACGTGCAGCAGCGGAAACGGCGGTTTCGCCGGGAAAAACGCCTTCAGCGCCAGGTGCAGCATCACCGCGCTGTCCTTGCCGATCGAATACAGCAGCACCGGCCGCGCGCATTCGGCAGCCACCTCGCGAAAGATCTGGATGCTCTCGGCTTCCAGGCGCTGCAAATGAGTCAATCCGTCGGCGAGGCGCATCATTCCAGGTAATGCGCGGGAGTCTTGGCGCGGATCTCGGCAGCGGCAACGCCCGGGGCGCGTTCGATCAAGCGAAACGGCGCACGCCGCGACTCCCGGGCAAATACCGCAAGATCGGTGATCAGCAGATCGACGACGTTCGCGCCGGTCAACGGCAGTTCGCAGCGCGCCTTGAATTTCGCAGCGCCGTCCTTGGCGGTATGCTCCATGACGACCACCACCCGCTTGACGCCGGCGACCAGATCCATCGCCCCGCCCATGCCCTTGACCACCTTGCCGGGCACCATCCAATTGGCGAGGTCGCCGGATTCGGACACTTGCATCGCGCCGAGCACGGACAGGTCGATGTGGCCGCCGCGGATCATCGCGAAGCTGTCGGCGGAGGAGAAATACGAGGTCGTCGGCAGCGCCGTGACGGTCTGCTTGCCGGCATTGATCAAATCCGCATCCTCCTCGCCCTCGTAGGGAAACGGACCCATGCCGAGCATGCCGTTCTCCGACTGCAGCACGACCTTCACGCCGGCGGCGATGTAATTCGCGACCAGCGTCGGAATGCCGATGCCGAGGTTGACGTAGTAACCGTCCTTCAGTTCCCGCGCGGCGCGCGCCGCCAAACCTTCACGCGACCACGGCATCGCCCGCCTCCCCGCGCTTGCGCAACGTGCGTTTCTCGATCAGCCGCGAATACTTCCTGCCGGCGACGATGCGCTTGACATAGATGCCGGGCGTATGAATCTGATCCCCATCGAGCTCGCCGGGCTCGACCAGGTGCTCCACTTCGGCCACCGTGATGCGCGCGGCGGTCGCCATCGGCGGATTGAAATTGCGCGCGGTCTTGCGGTATACCAAGTTGCCCTCGGTATCGCCCTTCCAGGCGCGCACCAGCGCGAGATCGGCGACCAGGCCTTTCTCGAGCACGTAGGTGTCGCCGTCGACGAGGCGCTGCTCCTTGCCCTCGGCGACCAGCGTGCCGGCGCCGGTGCGGGTATAGAAGGCGTAGATGCCCGCGCCGCCGGCGCGGATCCGCTCGGCGAGCGTGCCTTGCGGGTTGAATTCGAGTTCGATCTCGCCGGCCAAGTATTGCCGCTCGAATTCCCTGTTTTCACCGACGTACGAAGAGATCATCTTGCGGATCTGGCGCGTCTGCAACAGCAATCCCAAACCGAAGCCGTCGAGGCCGGCATTGTTCGACACCACGGTCAGATCGCGCACGCCGAGCTCGCGCACCGCATCGATCAGGTTTTCCGGCACGCCGCAGGTGCCGAAGCCGCCGGACATCAGCGTCATGCCGTCCCGCAAAATGTCGCGCAGCGCGCCGAGCGCATCGGCGTACACCTTGCTGTTCGAGGTCTGCGTCATCGGCTCACTCCTGCGGCGGCGGCTGGCACGCCCGGCAGTATACCGAAGGCCATGCCCACAGGCCGCCCGTCAAGCCGCGGCGGCGGCGTCCAGCGTGTTCGAGAGCAGCATGGCGATCGTCATCGGCCCGATCCCGCCCGGCACCGGCGTGATGAAGCCGGCGCGCGGCAACGCCGCGGCATAGTCGACGTCGCCGACCAGGCGGCCGGACTCGGTGCGGTTGATGCCGACGTCGAAGACCGCCGCACCCTCGCGGATCCACTCGCCGGGCACCATGCCCGGCCTGCCGACGGCGGCGACCAGAAGTTCGGCCCGCTCGACCTCGGCGCGCAAATCGCGCGTGCCGGTATGACAGACGGTGACGGTGCAGCCGGCGAGCAGCAGTTCGAGAGCCATCGGCCGGCCGACGATGTTCGAGGCGCCGACCACGGTCGCGCGCATGCCGCGCAACTTGAGCCCGTATTCCTGCGCGAGCCGGATCACGCCGAACGGCGTGCAGGGACGCAGGCGCGGCCGCTTCTGCGCGAGCAGCCCGGTATTTTGCGGATGGAATCCGTCGACGTCCTTGGCCGGATCGACCGCGTCCATGATCTCGGTGGCGTTCAAGCCCGCGGGCAGCGGCAGCTGGATCAAAATCCCGTCGACCGCCGGGTCGCGGTTCAGGACGCCGACCAGCTCGAGGATTTCCCCGCGCGCCGCGCTCGCCGGCAGATCGAACGCGAAGGAGCGGATGCCGGCCTCGGCGCAGGCCGTGCGCTTGTTGCGCACGTAGACGGTCGAGGCCGGATCCGCGCCCACCTGCACGACGCTGAGTCCGGGCGGCCGCCCGCGCGCGGCCAGGAATGCCGCGGCCCGCTCCTTGACTTGCGCTCTGACCTTGGCCGCGACGGCCTTGCCGTCGAGCAGCGTTGCGGTGTGCGCCACGGCCTCAGTACCGGTACTGGTCGGCCTTGAACGGGCCCTGCTTGGCGACGCCGATGTAGCGGGCTTGGGTTTCGGTCAACTCCGTCAGCTGCGCGCCGAGCTTCGTCAATTGCAGGCGCGCGACCTTCTCGTCGAGGTGTTTCGGCAGCACGTGGACGCCGAGCGGATAATCCTGCGCGTTGGTGAACAACTCGATCTGCGCGAGCACCTGGTTCGCGAACGAGGAACTCATCACGTAGGAAGGATGGCCCGTGCCGCAGCCGAGGTTCACCAGGCGCCCTTCGGCGAGGAGAATGATGCGTTTGCCGTCCGGAAAGATGACGTGATCGACCTGCGGTTTGATGTTTTCCCAGGCGTAGCGGCGCAGCGCCGCCACTTCGATTTCGTTGTCGAAATGGCCGATGTTGCAGACGATCGCCTGATGCTTCATGCGCCGCATGTGATCGTGCGTGATGACGTGGAAATTGCCGGTCGCGGTCACGAAGATGTCCGCTTGGTCGGCGGCGTAATCCATCGTCACGACGCGGTAGCCTTCCATCGCCGCCTGCAGCGCGCAGATCGGATCGATTTCCGTGACCCACACCTGCGCCGAGAGCGCGCGCAGCGCCTGCGCGCAGCCCTTGCCGACGTCGCCGTAGCCGGCAACGACCGCGATCTTGCCCGCGATCATGACGTCGGTCGCACGCTTGATGCCGTCCACCAGCGATTCGCGGCAACCGTACAGATTGTCGAATTTCGACTTGGTCACCGAATCGTTGACGTTGATCGCCGCAAAGGCGAGCCGGCCTTCCCGTGCCATCTGATACAGCCGCTTGACGCCGGTCGTGGTCTCCTCGGTGACGCCCTTGATCTTCGCGAGGCGCGTCGAATACCACCTCGGATCCGCCTTCAGCTTCGCCTTGATCGCCGCAAACAGGAATTCCTCCTCTTCGCTCGCCGGCTTGGCGAGCGGCGTCGCGTCCTTCTCGGCGTTGGCGCCGAGATGCAGCAACAAGGTCGCGTCGCCGCCATCGTCGAGAATCATGTTCGAGTGGCCGCCGTCCGGCCAGTCGAAGATCCGGTGCGTGTAATCCCAGTAGTCGGCGAGCGACTCGCCTTTGACGGCGAACACCGCGGTGCCGCCGGCGGCGATCGCCGCGGCCGCGTGATCCTGCGTCGAATAGATGTTGCAGGACGCCCAACGCAGTTGCGCGCCGAGCGCGTTCAGCGTCTCGATCAGCACGGCGGTCTGGATCGTCATGTGCAGGGAGCCGGTGATGCGCGCGCCGCGCAGCGGCTGTTGCTGCGCGAACTCCTCGCGTATCGCCATCAGGCCCGGCATTTCGGTTTCGGCGATCTTGATCTCCTTGCGGCCCCAGTCGGCGAGCGCGAGGTCCTTGACGACGAAATCCGCTTTGCTTTTGACGACTGCATTCATCGATCGAAACTCCTGATTAAGGTGGGCTCAGGCGGCGCGCGTTGACTTCAATTCGGCGGCGAGCATGTCCGCTTTGTCGGTCCGCTCCCAGGTGAACTCCTCTTCCTTGCGGCCGAAATGCCCGTAGGAAGCGGTCTTTTGGTAGATCGGCCGCGCAAGATCGAGCATCTCGCGCAGGCCGAACGGCGTCAAATCGAAATGCGCGCGCACGATCTGCGTGAGGCGCGCATCGTCGAGCTTGCCGGTGCCGAAGGTCTCGATCATGACCGAGGTCGGTTCGGCGACGCCGATCGCGTAGGAGAGCTGCACTTCGCAGCGCTCGGCGAGGCCGGCGGCGACGATGTTCTTGGCGACGTAGCGCGCCGCGTAGGCCGCCGAGCGGTCGACTTTCGACGGATCCTTGCCGGAAAACGCGCCGCCGCCGTGGCGGGCGAAGCCGCCGTAGGTATCGACGATGATCTTGCGGCCCGTCAAGCCGCAATCGCCGACCGGGCCGCCGATCACGAAGCGCCCCGTCGGATTGATGTGGAACTTCGTATGCTTGTCGACCCATTTGCGCGGCAGCACCGGCTTCAGGATCTCCTCCATGACCGCCTCGCGCAATTGTTTGGTGCCCATCTCCTCGGCGTGCTGGGTCGACAGCACGACCGCTTCCAGGCCGACCGGACGGTCGTTCTCGTAGCGCAGCGTCACCTGACTCTTCGCGTCCGGGCGCAGCCACGGCAGCTTGCCGCTCTTGCGCACCTGCGCCTGGCGCTTCACCAGCCGGTGCGCCAAGGTGATCGGCGCCGGCATCAACACGTCGGTCTCGTTGCTCGCGTAGCCGAACATCAGCCCCTGATCGCCCGCACCCTGCTTGCGCTCGTCCTTGCGGTCGATGCCCTGGGCGATATCCGGGGACTGCTTGCCGATGACGTTGAGGACGCCGCAGCTCGCGCCGTCGAATCCCATGTCCGAGGTGTTGTAGCCGATGTCGAGCACGGTCTTGCGTACGATCGCCTCGACGTCGACCCAGGCGCTGGTCGTCACTTCGCCGGCGACGATGACGACGCCGGTCTTGACGAGGGTCTCGCAGGCGACGCGGCCGCGCGGATCGGCGGCGATGATCGCGTCGAGCACCGCATCGGAAATCTGGTCGGCCACCTTGTCGGGGTGGCCTTCGGAGACCGACTCGGAGGTGAAGGAGAATTGTTTGCTCATATGATTGTTCCCGGTGCCGGTTGTCCGAAACTTTGCGTATATCGCCGCTCGAATTCCGCTTTCGTGAAGCGGTAATTTTGCGGTCCGCGCGACTCGATCTTCAGCGCGCCCATCAACGAAGCGACGCGCCCGGTGCTCTCCCACGGCAGGTCCCGCAGCAAACCGTGGATTAGACCAGCGCGGTAGGCGTCTCCGCAACCCGTGGGGTCGACGACCGTGCGCGCTGCGGCGCAAGGTATCTCAAAGGTCCGCTCCTTGGTATGAATCACGGAGCCTGCGGCCGCCCCGGTGACGATCAGGGCGTCGACCTTTTCCAGCAAATCCGCGGCCGTCCAGCCGGTTCTCTGTTGCAGCATACCCCATTCGTAGTCGTTGACGGCGACCCATCGCGCCTGGCCGATGAACCTCTTCAATTCGTCGGCGCCGAACATCGGCAGGCCCTGCCCGGGGTCGAAGAGGAAGGGAATGCCCGCGGCGGCGAATTCGGCCGCGTGCTCGACCATCGCCTGGCGGCCGTCCGGGGCGACGATGCCGAGCGCGATGCCGGCGCCGGCGGCGGCCACGTGATTGATATGCGCGAATTGCATCGCCCCCGGGTGAAACGCCGTGATCTGGTTGTCGTCGAGATCGGTCGTGATATACGCCTGGGCCGTGTAGGCGTCCGGCACCACGGTGATGTAGTCGACCGCGATGCCGAGTCCCTGCAGGCGTTCGGCGTACGGCCCGAAATCGTTGCCGGCGGTCGCCATCGGCAGGCCGCGGTCGCCGAGCAGCTTCAGCCCGTAGGCGATGTTCGCGGCGCAGCCGCCGAATTCGCGGCGCATCTCGGGAACCAGGAAGGAGACGTTCAGGATATGAATCTTCTCGGGCAATATGTGCGCTTGGAAGCGGTCCGGGAAGATTAAAATCGTGTCATAGGCCACTGATCCGCAAATCAGCGCGCTTAATTGTCCGCTCGATGCCCGCCTCATCCACCCGTCCTTTGAACGCAAACCGGTATTCTACAGGCAAACCCATGCGGCCCGCCGCATCGATTCATAACGATCGCTGATGACGAGCAAACCGCCCGGCATGTCCAAGCTGCTGGTGCTGCTCGGCGCCATTTCCCTTCTGGCGCCGTTCTCGATCGACATGTATCTACCGGCGTTGCCGGCGATCGCCCGCAGCCTGCACGCGAGCGCCGCCGCCGTGCAATTGACGCTGCCGGCGTTCTTCGTCGGCCTGGCGATCAGCCAATTTCTGTTCGGCTCGCTCGCCGATCGCTTCGGCCGGCGGCCGCCCCTGCTCGCCGGACTTGCGGTCGTCGCCGTCGCCTCGGTCGGTTGCGCGCTCGCGCAAAGCGCTGCGGCGCTCACCCTCTGGCGGGTGATGCAGGCCTTGGGCGTCGGCAGCGCGACCGTGATCCCGCGCACGGTGGTGCGCGACCGCTTCGAGATCGTGCACGTGGCGCGCGCACTGTCGCTGCTCGGCGTGATCAGCGGCTTGGGGCCGATTCTCGCGCCGCAAGTCGGCGGCCTGCTGCTGTGGATCGCGAACTGGCGCCTGTTGTTCTGGCTGCTGGCGGCGATGGCGGTCGGCTCCTTCGCCGCCGCGTCCGTCATGCTGGACGAGTCGATGCCGGACCAGCGGCCGGCGTCGATCGGCCCGCGCTTGTGGCTCAGCGTCATCACCGACGGGCGCTTCCTGCGCTTCGCGCTGCCCGCGAACCTGATCTCGGCGAGCGTCTTCGCGTACATCGCCGGCGCGCCGTTCGTATTCATCAATCAACTGCACTTGTCGCCGCAGCGCTTTGCGTGGCTGTTCGGCGTCAACGCGCTCGGCCTGATGGCGGGCGGTCGCATCAACGCGCATCTGGTGGCGCGTCTCGGCCCCGATTACATCTTCCGCCGCGCGATGCTCTGCACCGCCGCCGCCGCGCTCGTGCTGCAAGGCGTCGTGCTGCTCGGCCGCGGCGGATTTTGGGCGTTGGCGGTGCCGCTGTTCGTGTACGTCGCGACGCTCGGCTTCAATTTCGCCAACGGCTTCGCTCTTGCGCTCACGCCCTTCGGCGCCGTCGCCGGCACCGCCTCGGCGCTCTATGGGACGATGCAGTTCACGTTCGCCGGCCTCGCCGGGGCCGCCGTCAGCGCCTTGTACGACGGCAGTCCGCGCTCGATGGCGGGCGTGATGAGCGCGCTCACCGTCGGCGCGGTCGCGCTGTACCGCGCAATGAACCGCGACAAGCGCTAAGATCGGCGCATGGCACAGCGCTTTTACGTCGCGCGGGCGCAGATTGCGCCCGGCGATCCATCTGCCGACGGGCTGCAGCCCTGATTCTCGGCCGCGCCCTCTGCGGCGACTGGAGCACGGCCAGCCGCTACGAATGGCTCGTGACCAACGGCCTGGGCGGCTTCGCCTGCGGCACGGTCGCCGGCGCCAACACGCGCCGCTACCACGGTTTCCTGACCGCAAGCCTCGCCCCGCCGCTCGAGCGCACGCTGCTGGTCGCCAAATTCGACATCGCCGCGCTGTACCTCGGCCGGCGCTACGATCTGTCGGCGAACGAATTCGCCGGCGGCGCCGTAGCGCCGCAGGGCTTCGTCCATCTGCAGTCCTTCGAGGTGCGCGACGGCATTCCGACCTGGCGGTATGCGATCGCCGACGCGCTGCTCGAAATGCGCATCTTCATGGCGCCGCTCGCCAACACGGCCTACCTCAAGCTCGAGCTGGTGTCGGCGTCCGCCGCGCTCGCCATCGAATTGAAGCCCTTCGTCACCTATCGCGGCTACCACTCCCAGGCGCGCGGCGCGGCGAATTTTCGCATCGACGCCGGCGCCGACGGCTTCGCGGTGCGCGCCGCCGACAGCGCGCGCCCCTACCGGGTCGCGATCAGCGGCGGCCGTTTCACGGCGGGCGGCGTCTGTTACTGGAATTTCTATCACCGCGAAGAGGCCGAGCGCGGCCTCGACGCGCTCGAAGACCTGTGGATGCCGGGATGCTTGCGCGGCGAGCTCGCGGCCGGCGGCCGTCTGTTCGTCAGCGCGACCGCCGAGGCCGCGGCGGCGGCGGATGGCGCCGATGTCGAACGGCAGGTCGAGCGCGAGGCGCGGCAGCTCGCCGCCGCGGCGCCCAAAAGCGCGCCGGCCTGGGTGCGCGAACTCGCCGTCGCCTCGAACCAGTTCATCGTCCGCCGCGGCGCCGCGGCCGACGCGGACAGCGGCATCATCGCCGGCTACCCCTGGTTCGGCGAATGGGGCCGCGACGCCATGATCTCGCTGCCGGGGCTCGCGACGATCCTCGGCCGCCACGAGATCGCGGCGGGGGTACTCTCGACCTATGCGCGTTATGTCGATGGCGGGATGCTGCCGAACCGCCTGCCCGAGGGCAACGGCGCCTGCGAGTACAACACGGCCGACGCGACCTTGTGGCTGTTCCATGCGCTCGATGAGCACCTTGCCGCGCACGCGGATCGCAAACTCGAGGACCGGCTGTTCCCGGTCCTGATCGGCATCGTCAAGGCGCACGTCGAAGGCACGCGCTATTCGATTCGCGTCGACCGCGGCGACGGCCTGCTGCACGCCGGAGAGCCCGGCAGTCAATTGACGTGGATGGATGCGAAACAGGGGGCGCGCGCCTTCACCCCGCGCGTCGGCAAGCCGGTCGAGATCAACGCGCTGTGGCTGAATGCGCTCGACGTCATGGCGCGTCTCGCGAAACGCCGCGGCGAAGAGTCGGCGCACCGCGTATGCCGGGAACTGTTGAACGCGGCCAGCGCCGGCTTCAGGCGCTTCTGGAACGCCGAGCAGGGCTGCCTCTACGACGTCCTCGACGTCGACGGCGGCACGGCTCCGGATGCGAGCGTGCGGCCAAACCAGCTGTTCGCCGTCAGCCTGCCGTACTCGGTGCTGACCAACGCCGAGCAGCGCTCGATCGTCGATATTTGCGCGCGCGAACTGTTGACCAGCTACGGGCTGCGCAGTCTGCGCGCCGCGGATCCCGCCTACCTCGGCCGCTATGCCGGCGATGCGTATCACCGCGATGCCGCCTATCACCAGGGCACCGTCTGGAGCTGGCTGCTCGGGCCGTTCGCCTGGGCGCATTACCGCGCCTATGGCGATGCGCGCGCCGCGCAGGCGTATCTTGCGCCGATGGCGCTGCGCATCGGCGAGGCCTGCTTGGGAACGGTCGGCGAAATCCTGGACGGCGATGCGCCGCACGCCGCGCGCGGCTGCTTCGCGCAGGCCTGGAGCGTCGCCGAGATCCTGCGCTGTTGGATTCGACTGGAGCGCGAGGCCGCCCCGCCCGCGAGGAATGCGCGATGAACATAGAGCGCGAGCGTCTCGCCGCCAATGTGCCGGGGCCCCGCGGCTGGCATCACTGGGGTCCGTACCTCAGCGAGCGCCAATGGGGCACGGTGCGCGAGGATTACAGCGCGAACGGCACGGCGTGGGAGTATTTCCCGCATGACCATGCGCGCAGCCGCGCCTACCGCTGGGGCGAGGATGGCATCGCCGGCTTCTCGGACGCCGACCAGCGCATTTGTCTCTCGCTCGCGCTGTGGAACGGCCGCGATTCGATCCTCAAGGAGCGTCTGTTCGGTTTGACGAACAGCCAAGGCAATCACGGCGAAGACGTCAAGGAACACTACTATTACCTCGACGCGACGCCGACGCATTCGTACCTTAAGATGCTCTACAAGTATCCGCAGTGCGCCTACCCGTACGAGGAGCTGCTCGCCGAGAACGCGCGGCGCGGCACCGATGCGCCAGAATATGAGCTGCTCGACACCGGCTGCTTCGACGGCGGCCGCTATTTCGACGTGTTCGTCGAGTACGCGCAGGCCGAACCCGGCGACCTGCTGATGCGCATCACCGCCTACAACCGCGGCCCGCAGGCCGCGCCGCTGCATGTGATCCCGCAGCTCGTGCTGCGCAATACCTGGAGCTGGCAGCGGGATTCGCCGCGGCCGGCGCTGCGTGCCGCCGCTGCCGCCGCTGCCGCCGCCGGCGCCGGCGGCGCCGCCGGCGTCGCGATCGAACCCGCCGACCTCGGCATGGGCTTTCTGCATGCCGACGGCGCCGCCGAGTGGCTGTTCACCGAAAATGAATCGAACGCGCCGCGACTGTGGAACCTAGGATTGCCGGGCTTTTACAAGGACGCCTTCCACGAGCGCATCGTCGGCGGTCGCACGCAGGCGGTCAATCCCGAGAACACCGGCACCAAGGCCGGCGCCTGGCAGCAAGCGACGATCCCGGCCGGCGGCAGCTGGCGGCTGCGCCTGCGCCTGGTGCGCTGCGCGCGGGCGGCGCCGTTCGCCGATTTCGACGCGCTCATCGACGCGCGGCGCGCCGAAGCCGACGCCTTTTACGCCGATCTGCAGTCGGGCATCGCCTCGGCCGACGAGCGGCTGGTGCAGCGCCAGGCGTTCGCCGGACTGATTTGGAGCAAGCAATACTACAACTACGATATCCGCCGCTGGCTCGCCGGCGATCCGGCGCAGGTGCCGCCGCCGCCCGAGCGCCTCGATGGGCGCAACATCGGCTGGAAGACACTGGACAATGCCGACATCGTCTCGATGCCCGACAAATGGGAATTCCCCTGGTATGCCTCCTGGGATCTCGCCTTCCACTGCATCTCCTTCGCCTTGATCGACGCCGCGTTCGCGAAACACCAGCTGGTGCTGCTGACGCGCGAGTGGTACATGCATCCGAACGGGCAAATCCCCGCCTACGAATGGGCTTTCGGCGACGTCAATCCGCCGGTGCACGCCTGGGCGGCCTGGCGCGTCTATCAGATCGACCGCAAACGCAACGGCGGCAAGGGCGATCTTATCTTTCTCGAGCGCGTCTTCCACAAATTGATGCTGAATTTCACCTGGTGGGTCAACCGCAAGGACGAATTCGGCAACAACGTCTTTCAGGGCGGATTCCTGGGTCTCGACAACATCGGCGTGTTCGACCGCAGCGAGAAGCTGCCGACCGGCGGCTACATCAATCAAGCGGACGGCACCAGCTGGATGGCGATGTACGCGCTCAACCTGCTGCGCATCGCACTCGAGCTGGCGCTGCACAACCATGTGTATGAGGACATCGCCAGCAAGTTCTTCGAGCATTTCCTGCACATCGCCGAGGCGCTCAGCCGCATGTACAACTCGGGCGAGGGGCTGTGGGACGAGGAGGATCGGTTCTTCTACGACGTGCTCAATCTGCCGGACGGTCGGCACCTGCGCATGCGCGTGCGCTCGATGGTCGGCTTGATCCCCTTGTTCGCGGTCGAGACGCTGCATCCGCAGCTGCTCGACAAACTGCCGGGCTTCAAGGGCCGCATGCAATGGCTGCTCAATGCCAGGCCGGATCTCGCGGCTCTGGTTTCCCGCTGGACTGAGCCCGGCCGCGGCGAACGGCGCCTGCTGTCGCTGCTGCGCGCGCGGCGGATGAAATGGATCCTCACGCGCATGCTCGACGAGACCGAGTTCCTCTCCGATTACGGCGTGCGCGCGCTCTCGCGCGCGCACCTCGAACACCCCTATACGCTCGAAATCGGCGGCGCGGACTTCTCGGTCGGCTATACGCCGGCGGAGTCCAATAGCCGCCAGTTCGGCGGCAACTCCAATTGGCGCGGACCGATATGGTTTCCGCTGAATTTCCTGATCATCGAATCCTTGCAGAAATTCCACCATTTTTACGGCGATGCGTTCAAAGTGGAATGCCCGAGCGGATCCGGCCGCATGCTCAGCATCGGGCAAGTCGCCGACGAACTGTCGCGCCGCCTGGCGCGCATCTTCTTGAAGGATGAGGCGGGGCTGCGCCCGGTCATGCGCCATCAGCCGAGCGTGCACGCCGATCCTCATTTTCGCGACTACATCCCGTTCCACGAATATTTTCACGGCGACATCGGCCGCGGCTGCGGCGCATCGCACCAGACCGGCTGGACCGGCTTGATCGCCAAGCTTCTGATGCCGAGGAGTTCCCCATGAGCGAGCGCAACGAACCGCCGACCGGCCGCAGCGACGAGGACTGGAAGAAGGACCTGCCGGGCGAGACGTTCGAGGTGATGCGCAAGCACGGCACCGAGCGCGCCGGCTCGAGCCCGCTGAACCGCGAACACCGCCAGGGCACCTACGCCTGCGCCGCCTGCGGCCTGGCGTTGTTCGAGTCGACGGCGAAATTCGAGAGCGGCAGCGGTTGGCCGAGCTTCTTCGCGCCGCTGCCGCGGGCGGTCGGCACGAGCACGGACCGGCGCCTCGGAATGGCGCGCACCGAGGTGCATTGCGCGCGCTGCGGCGGCCATTTGGGCCACGTGTTCGCCGACGGGCCGCAGCCGACCGGCGAGCGCTACTGCATGAACGGCGTCGCGCTGAAGTTCGAGCCGAAGTAATGCCGCTCACGCCGCAGGGCGCCGCCGTCGCGGCGCGGTTGCGGATCCTCGGGCGTGAGGCTTGGGCGACGGCGGCTCGCGTACGGGGTCACACCGCCGTTCATCCCGCGCGGGATGCGTCATAGTTCGGCAGTTTCAACTCGTAGCGCGCGCCACGACCAGTGCCGACCGGAACGAGGCAGCCCTTGACAACGAGACTTGCGAGGTCTCGCTGCGCGGTTGCGGGGCTCGCCTTCGTGAGGTTCGCGTACTTCTTGTTCGTCATGCCGCCCGCGAACCCTCCGGGCTCGGCGTCGAACATGCGATTGAGCGCCTTGATCTGGCGTTCGTTGAGCTCGCTTTGTGCGTGCTGCATCCAGAACCGCGCCTTTTGGACGACCGCAGCGACGAGAGTCTCGCTCGACCGAACGGCCGCATCCACCTGTTCGAGGAACCAGATGAGCCACGGAGTGATGTCCAGGTCGCCGGAGGAAGTTCGCTCGAGTGCCGCGTAGTACGCGTTCCGCTGGTCCATGAACCGCGCCGACAAACTGTAGAGGCGCACGCAACGGTGCTCGTCCTGGGCCAGCGCCGTGTCGAGGAGTGCGCGGCCGACGCGACCATTGCCGTCTTCGAACGGATGAAGGACCTCGAACCACGCGTGGGCGAGACCTGCGCGAAGCAGCCCATCGAGGCCGGCGGGCGGGTCATTGAACCATTTGAGAAACGAGCGCATCTCGCGGCCAAGGCGGGCGCGCGGCGGCGCCTCGTAATGCACGCGTTCTCGGCCAATAGGCCCGGAGACGACCTGCATAGGGGCTCGGCCGCGAAGTGTCCCGACACGGATTTCCAGCAAGCCCGAACGGCCGGTCGGAAAGAGCGCTGACTGCCAAGCGCTCAGCCGCTCGAGCGTTAGGGGTTGCTCGTAGCGCTGCGTCGCGTCGAGTAGTACTTCGACAAGCCCGTCTACGGCGCGTGAAGGTCGTGGCAGACCTCCGGTTGGCAGTCCGAGCCGGCGCGCGATGGAGCTTCGCAAAGAGTCCGGATTGAGCTTCTCCCCCTCAATCGCGCTCGTGGCCACACCCTCCAAGGTGAGGACCTCGAGTTGGGCGGAAAGATCGAGCTTCGAATCAAGCAGTCGTGCCACGCCCGCGAGTTCACCTTGCGCCCGGCGAGCTCTGGATAAGGTGGTGGATAAGACCGCTGCATCCCAGGCGAACATCGGCCATTTCGGCTGCTGCCAGATCCAGCGTCGGGGGCGTACTCTTGCACGGGTCATAAACACCTCATTTGGTGAGGCGATTATAGCCGCGAAACGCCTCAGGCGCCGCCGGCGAGAGTTCCTTGCACGTGGCACCTCGCCTATCATGGCGGCGGGCGCATTGACCCGGACCATGAGGTGGCCTCCATTGCCTGAGCTATTTTCAACGTCTCGCTCGCTGCCGGCCGCAGTCCTCGCCGCGCTGCTGTTCGCGATCGGCGCGCGCGCGGCCGCCGCGGCACCCGCGGCACCCGCCGCACCCGCCGCACCCGCCGCCATCCGGCGCGTCGATACGATCCGCGTACCCGGAGTGCCGCTCGCGAGTTTCGATATCGGCTTCGTCAACGGCGCGGGGATTTACGCGCTCTCGGACCGCTCCAACAAGAGCGTCGATCTGTTCCGCGCCGCCAGCGGCAAGTTCATCGGCCGTGTCGCGGGCTTTACCGGATACGATCAGGCCGCCGGCTTCGGTTCGGCGGGCCCGGACGGCATCGTCGCGGTCGGTGACCGCGAGTTCTGGGCGGGCGACGGCGACAGCACCGTCAAGGTCGTCGACGTCAAATCACGCTCGATCGTCGCCAGCATCCCGACCGGAGGGCGCAAGCGGGTCGATGAGATGGGATTCGATCCGCGCGACCATCTCGTTATCGTCGTCAACAACGCGGATAAGCCGCCTTTCGTGTCGTTCATCTCCAGCAGGACGCGCAAAATCTCGGGCAAACTCTTGCTCCGGCGAGCCACCGGCGGCGCGGAGCAGCCCGTGTGGGATCCTGCGACCGGCTTGGTGTATCTGTCGATTCCGGTCGTCGATCACGCCGCTGCCGAGGGCGCGGTCGCCGTGATCGATCCGCGCACACGCAGGCTCGAGAAACTCTTTGCGGTGCATGAGTGCATGCCCGCCGGTCTCGCGGTCGGGCCCGACGGCCATCTGCTGGTCGGCTGCAGCGACGATGCGGTATCGGCGGGCTTTGCCGCGAAATCCCTGGTCATGGACGCCCGATCCGGCAAGATCGTCGCGACCATCGGCGAGGTCGGGGGTTCCGACGAGGTCTGGTATGACGCCAAGTCCCGGCACTACTATCTTGCGGCCGGCGGCAATACCGGCGGACCCGTGCTCGGCGTCATCGATGCGCGCACCGATCGCTGGATCGCGAACCTCGCGAGCGGCCCGCACGCCCACTCGGTCGCGGCGGACCCGAAGACGGGCAAGGTGTTCGTGCCGATCGCCGCGCAGGCGGACGGCGGCGCCTGCGCCTCGGGCTGCATCGCGGTGTACGCCGGCGGCAACGAAGGCAAACAGTAAGCCGCGAGCGGGCCGCTTCAGGTTCGATTCAGCACGCGGCGTTATTCTCGGCTTGGTGTCCGCATTCGGGGAGTCGACGTGACCGGAAAAAAAACGGGCTGGTGGCCGAGCGGCTGGTGGAAGATCATGGAGATGCGCATCGGCGTCGTGCCGCTGCCGGTGCATCTGGTGCTGCTCGCGGTGCTCGGCTACTTCATCGCCTCGGGGAAGATACCGACCGAAATCAACATGATGATCGCGGTCATCGCGGTCCTGGGGTTCAGTTGCGCGGAGATCGGCCAGCGCATACCGATCTTCAATCGCATCGGCGGCGGGGCGATCGCCGCGACCTTCATCCCCTCGTTTCTCGCCTTCCATCGTTGGATCCCGCTGATCGTCACCAAGGCGGTCACGGATTTCACCAAATCGACCAATTTCCTCTTTCTGTTCATCGCCGCCGTGATCGTCGGCAGCATTCTCAGCATGGACCGGCACGTGCTGGTCAAAGGCTTCCTCAAGCTGTTCGTGCCGATGGCGGCAGGCTCGGTCGCGGCGCTCGCGGTCGGCACGGCGGTCGGCGCGGCGCTCGGGCTCGGCGTTCGCCATACGCTGTTGATGGTCGTGATTCCCGTGATGGCGGGTGGCGTCGGCGAAGGTGCGATACCGCTGTCGGTCGGCTATGGACTGATCCTGCACCAGCCGCAGGGACAACTGTTCGCACAGGTGCTGCCGCCGGTCATGTTCGGCAGCCTGACCGCGATCGTGATCGCAGGAGTGCTGAACTACGTCGGCCGGCGCTATCCGAAGCTCACCGGCGAAGGCCGCCTGCAGCCGGGCGAAAGCGCGGAACTGAAAAGCAGCGATGCGGAAGCGCCGCTGCACGCGGACGTGACCCATATCGCCGCGGCGGGCCTGTTCGTCATCACCCTGTACCTGCTCGGTGTGATCTGTTTCCGCCTGTTCCGCTTCCCTGCGCCGGTCGCGATGCTGCTGTTCGCGGTGGCCGCGCAGCTCGGCCAGTTCGTGCCGCCGCAACTGCAGCAGGGCGCGCACTTCGTCTACGAGTTCTTCCGCCGCGCGGTCACCTATCCGCTGCTGTTCGCGATCGGCGTGGCGATGACGCCCTGGGACAAACTGGTGGCGGCGTTCGCGCCGGCCAACCTCGTTACGATCGTCGCCACCGTCGCAACCCTGATCGCGACCGGGTATTTCGTCGGCAAAAAAATCAAGCTCTATCCGATCGACACGGCGATCGTGATCGCCTGCCGCGCAGGCCAAGGCGGCACCGGGGATGTCGCCATTCTCACCGCCGCAAACCGCATGCAGTTGATGCCCTTCGCGCAGATCGCGACGCGCATCGGCGGCGCGATCACGATCATACTGACGCTGCTGGCGCTAGCGCACTGGGGGTGAGCGGATCGCGCGGCGCCGCCGGCTGCGTCGGAATCTCGAAGACGACGCGCAAGCCGCGCCCGTCGCCGCCGCCTTCGACGTAGATGCGGCCATGGTGCAGCTCGATGATGCTGCGGCAAATCGCGAGCCCGAGGCCCGTTCCCTGGTCGTCGGATCTCGCCGCCGACGGCAGGCGCACGAAACGGTCGAAGATATGTGCGCATTCGGCGGCCGGCACGCCCTCGCCCTGATCCTCGATCGACACCCGCCACAGCTCCGCGGTCAGATGCGAGCGCAGGCGAATGTGTCCGCCGGGCGGCGAGGCATTGACCGCATTGCTCAACAGGTTCAGCAGCACGCGGCGCAGCCAGCGCGGCTCGCAGACGACCGAACCCAACCCCTCGTGGTCGAACGAGAAATCCAGGCCGCGGTGTTCGGCGAGCACCTGCGCATCGGCATTGAAATACGCGAGCAGCGCGGCCGGATCCTGCGGCGCCAGATGCATCGTGAGATTGCCGGCATCGGCGCGCGACAAGAACAGCAGCTCGTCGATCGTGCCGTTGAGGCGCGCAAGCTCCTCGAGTATCGTCTGCAAGCCCTCTTCGCCGTCATGATTCAGCGCGCCCGAAGCCAGCAGCTTCTCGGCGTGCAGGCGCACCAGCGACAGCGGCGTCTTCAGCTCGTGCGAGGCGTCCGCGGCGAAGCGGCGCACATTCTTGAACGATGCTTCCAGCCGGTCGAACATCGCGTTCAGAAGGCGCGTCAAATCGGAGATCTCGTCGTCGACCGCCGGCACCGGTATGCGTTCGCTGAGATTGTCCGAGCCGATGCGTTTGGCCGTCTCGCGAATCAATCGCACCGGGCGCAGCGCCAGGCGGCTCAAGCCGAAGCCGATCGCGATGCTCACGCCGAGCATCAGCGCGAGCAGCGCGGCGCAGACTTCCGCATAGCCCTCCATGATGCCGTCGATCTGCGTCGCGGGAGTCGCCAGGATGACGTCGTAGGGCGGCAGGATGTACTCGCCGACGCGCAGCAGGCCGAAGCTGCCCCAATCGATGCCGTACCTGCGCTTGCCTTTGATGTCGGGAATCGACTTGCCTTTCAGATTGCTGGAATAGAAGATCGTGCCGTGATGGTGGCTGTGAATGTCGATGTAGAAGAGCACCGACGCGTAGTCGGTGGTTTCGCGAATGCGTTGATCGATGACGGCGGCGCTCAAGGATTTATAGTCGGGCCCGAGATGGGCCTCGATTTGTTCGAATTCCGCTTGATTCAGCAAATCCAGTCCGTGGATCAAATAGCCATGCAGCAGGTAGTAGCCGGCGACGAACAGACAGGCGAGCGTCGCGGTCGCCGCGGCCGCGTACCAGAGCGCGAGCCTTGCGCCGATCGATCTCATTGCAGTTTGTAGCCGACGCCGCGCACGGTTTTGAACATCGGCTTATCGTCGGTGGTTTCGAATTTGCAGCGCAGCTTGCTCATGTAGACGTCGAGCAGGTTGGCGTCGACCTCGTACGGCGACGACCAGACCTTCTCGCAGATCAGCGTTCGCGTGAGGATGCGCGCGGGGTTTTGCATGAAAATCTCGAGCAGCGCGAATTCGCGGCTGGTAAGATCGATCGCTTCGCCCTGGTAGTGGGTCGTGCGGCCGACGAGGTCCATGCGGATGCCGCGGTGTTCGAGCACGGTGTCCTTGACGTTGGCCTGACGGCGCAGCAGCGACCGCAGGCGCGCGAGCAGCTCCTGCAGGCTGAAGGGCTTCGGCAAATAATCGTCCGCGCCGACGTCCAGGCCGCGGATGCGGTCTTCCACCGCATCGCGCGCGCTCAAGATGATCACCGGCTCGTTGAATCCGCTCCTGCGCCACTGATGCAGCAAATCGAGGCCGTCGCCGTCGGGCAAGCCGAGATCGAGAACGATCGCATCGTAGCTGGTGTCGCACAGCGCGTCGCGCGCCGCGGCGCAGCTTGCCGCAAAACCGACCGTATAGCCGGCTTCGGCGAGGCCTTGTTTCAGCAAGGCGCCGAGGCGGCGTTGATCTTCGACGACCAGGATTTTCATGGCCGAACCTCGATCCGGGGCGAGGGCCGCGCTCGCGGCGAGCAGCGCCGCGCGCCGCCCATTAGACCACGCCCAAGCGCACGCGCGCGCCCCAATGCCAATGCTGCGGCGCAGAGCCGAGCAGCGTTCGCGCCGCCGCCTCAAACTGCGGCAATCCCAGAGCGGATTCCGCATGGCCGGCTTTCAGCAGATCCATCAGACCGCCCTGGCTGCGTAGCAATCCGATGTAACGGTCGGCATCGCCCTCGTCACGGTGATGCAGCAATAATTCGCGGCTGTGGCGGAACATGCCGCTCTCGCGCATACGCGTCAGGTGCCCCGCCTTGTCCCAGCGCGGCGCCCGCCGCTCGCGCGGCAGCACCTGCTCCAGCTCCTCGATGCGCTCGGTGCACCGCGACCAGGCCTGCGCGGCCTGCCAGCTGATCGTCGCCGGCGGCCAGTCGTAGTCGATCGCCGCAAATACGCCGCCCGGAACCAACAGGCGGCGCGCTTCGGCGAAAGTCCCCTGCGGCTCCATCCAGTGCAGGGACTGCATGCATGTGACGATTTGCGCGCACTGCGCGGCGAGCGGCGTACGGTGCGCATAGCCTGCGATGAATCGCACGTTCGTCGCCGTCGTCCGCCGCAGGGCCTCGGCGCGCATGTCCGCCGACGGCTCTATGCCGACTACTTGGTGCGCTTTGTCCGCCCAGTAGCGGCTCGACAAGCCCGTGCCGCTGCCCAGATCGACGACCAGCGCCGGCGGTTCACCGCCGCCGAATTGCGCGAGCAGCCCGGCGAGCGCCGCCGGCGGCTGCGGCCGGCAGCGGTCGTAATGATCGGCAAAGCCGCTGAACCGCTGCACGGTCGCTGCAAAGGCAACGGCATCCTGCGCCTCATCGGACCCGGCCGTCATCCGCGCTGCGCCGCCGCTACGGATCGAGTACCGCGAGCGACGCCAGCGAGGGGATCTGACCCCGCAGCTCGTCGCGGATGGCTTCGGCGCGCTTCAGGAACGCGGCTCGATCGTCGCCGGCCCGGTAGGCAAACACCGTGCTCAGCGCACCGATGTGCCGGCCGGAGGCATCCTGCAGCGCGATCTCGACTTCGAAGCGCCGATGGGTCGCCGCATTGACTTCGAGCAGCGGCTTGCCGGTATCGATCACTTTCATGTCGTCGGCATCGGCCTTCTTGCCGATCCGGCCGATGCTGGAGGCGAGAATGATGTTCGCGGGCGCGCCGGGCGGCCGCACGTGCAAGGCCATGATCAGAAGGTGCGGGTGTCTCGCCATCGTCGCATCGACGAGCTTCTGCGCGTGAGTCTTGGTGGTCGCCGCCGGGTCCCAAGGGTACTGCTCCAACAAATTATCCGCATTCGTGATGTGCCGCGCGAGTGCGTCGCGGATCGCCTCCGCCCGCCGCTGCAGCGCCGGCCGATCGACGCCGGCATGATACCGAAAGACGATGCCGACCGCGCCGATCGTATCGCCGGAGACGTCCTTCAGCGCCGACTCGACCTCGAAACGCGAATTGCCGTGTGCGAGCTCGAGATTGGGCTTGCCCGTGTCGATCACCCGCATATCGTCCGCGTCGGCCTTCTTGCCGTAGCGGCCGATGTTCGAGGCGACGATGCCGATGCCGGCGCCGTGCGGCAGGTTCGAATGCAGCGCCATGACGAGGATGTCGGGATTACGAATCAGCGCCTCGTCGACCAACTGCTGCCCGTAGGACTTCAACGGAATGTTCTCGGCGAACCCCGGCAACGCGGCCAGCAGCGCGCATGCGCCGGCGAGTAGATATTTCATGTTTCCCCCGAATTGCAGCCTGGACGATTCTGCCGCCGAGACTAGTTGGCGTACCTGAAGCCAAACTGAAGCGCCGCGGTTCACGCCGCGGTTCGCGCCGCAACGCCACGCCGGTTATGATGGCCCGCCGTGATCTCACCGGCGCCGCCCTTTAATTTCCAATTAAGGCCGGCGCCCTAGACTCCCCGGGTTGACGGCAGAGGCGTATCGATGACAACGGCGACGGCGAAATCGACGGCCATGGGCCGGGCAAACGGCGCTAGGCTGCGCGCGCGGCGCGTCGGCATGTTGGTCGCGGCGCTCGGCGCGCTCGGCGCGCTCGGCGGCTGCGCGGTGTATTCGCCGCAGCCGCTGCCGCGGCACGACGACCTCGCCGCACACCTTACTGCGCAGCAGCCGGCGCCGCTCGACATGAATGCGGTCGCGACGCTCGCCGTGCTCAACAATCCCGATCTGCGGACGGCCAGAGCGAAGCTCGGCGTCGCCGCGGCCCAGGCGTTCGCGGCCGGCATCCTGCCGGACCCGCAATTCAACTACAGCGCCGATCATCCGACCGACCGCGTCGGCCCGACCGATTATCGCGCGCCGCTGTTCAACGCCTACGGGTACGGCCTTTCGGTGGATCTGCAGGCGCTCCTCACCTACCGCAGCCGCCGGTCGGCGGCGCACGCCGCGTTCCGGCAGGCGCGGGCGTATCTTCTCTGGGAGGAATGGCAGACGGTCGCGCAGGCGCGCACGTTGTTCGTCATGCAGTCGATCGCCGACGAGCGGCGCGCCTTCCTCGCACCGGCAACACGCGTCTACGCCGCCGCCGCCGCGCGCTCCGCGCGCGCGCTCGCCGAGCAGAACATCACGCTCGACCAGGCGGGCGCGGATCTCGACCTCGAGACCGCAGTCGCCACGCAACTCGGCGTCGCCGAGCGCGGTGCGCTGCTGGCTGCCGCGGGATTGCACACCTTGCTCGGCATCCGACCGGATGTGTCCGTGACTCTCGCGACTTTGGGTGCACCGGTCGTGCCCACGCGGTCGACCGTCAGGGCGGCGCTCGCGCGCCTGCCGCGGACTCGTCCGGATCTGCGCGCCCTGCAGGCGGGCTATCGGAGCGAGGAGGCGCAGCTGCGGGTTGCCGTCCTGTCGCAGTTTCCCAACATCGTGGTCGGCTTCGCGCGCGCCCGCGACACCTCCAACGTGCACACCACCGGCTTCACCGTCGCGCTGACGCTGCCGATCTTCGATCGAGGCCGCGGCAACATCGCGATCCAGCGCGCGACCCGCACGCAGCTGCGGGCCGACTACCTCGCGCGCCTCGACCAGGCGACCGGGGCCGGCTGGCAGTTGTGGCGCGAGATGCGCGAGCTGGACGCGGAGAATCGCGCTCTGGACGGACGGCTACCGCAATTGCGCGCGAGCGCCCTGGCCGCCGAGCGCGCGTTTCGCGCCGGTAATTTCCCGGTGGGGAGCTATCTGGCCGCGGTGAGCGCGTACCTCGGGGCGCGCGGCACGCATCTCGATCTGCTGCAAAATCTATGGGCCGACTCGATCGCGTTCGCGGCGATCACCGGCTCCCAGGTCCAACCGGTGTACAAGGCATCATGAAACGCTCTCTGCCCTCATTGATCCTCGTCTGCTGCGGATTCGCGGCATCCGCATTCGCCGCGGCGCCCGACAGTGCGCCGAGCGTGCTGGTCGATACGGTGCCGCTGCACAAGGGCAGCCTGGCGCGTGTCGTCAGCGTCTACGGGACGGTGCGGCCGGATCGGGCGGCGCTCGCGGGCCTGATGGCGCCGGTCGCGGCGGTGGTGACGGCGGTGCAGGTGCGCGTCGGCGAGCGCGTCGCTGCCGGCGCGCCGCTCGTCACGCTGGCGCCGAGCCCGCAAACGGCCGCGGCGTACGCACAGGCGGTCTCCGCGCTGCGGGTGGCGCGCGATGCGCTGAAGCGCACTCGGCAGCTCGCCGCACAGTCGCTCGCCACCGGCCAGCAGGTCGCGGCCGCCGGCAAGGCGCGCAGCGACGCCGCAGCGACGCTCGCCGCGCTGCGCGCGCAGGGCGCGGCGGGACCGACAGCCGTGCGCGCGCCGTACTCCGCGGTGGTCACCGCGGTGGCCGCGGTCACGCACTCGCTGGTCGCCGAGGGCGCGCCGCTCGTCGATCTGGCGCGCCCGAACGGATTGGTGCTCGCCGCCGGCGTCGTGCCGGCCGACGCCAGGGCGATCAGGGCGGGCGACCAGGCGCAGGTGACGCCGATCGGCGGGTCACGCAGCGTCGCCGGCCGGGTCGTGCTGCGCGGCGCGGTGATCGATCCGATGAGCGGCCTGGTGCCGGTCACGGTCGCCCTGCCGACGAATGCGCTGATGCCCGGACAGAGCGCGCTGGCGGCGATCACGACCGGCCGGGTCGCGGGATTCGTCGTGCCGCACGCGGCGATCCTGGTGCACGACAACGGCGATCCGTACGTCGTGCAGGCGCAGCGCATGGCGGCGAAGATCGTGCCGGTGCGGGTCTTGTTGTCGGCCGGCGCAAGCGACGTCGTCGCCGGCACGCTCGATCCTGCGGCGCCGCTGGTGCTCGCGGGCAACTATCAGCTCGACGATGGCATGAAGCTGCGCTTCACCGATCCGAAGGCGCCGGCAGCGCGATGAATTTCGTCGATTTCGTCGATCGTCATCGCGGCGCGTTGCTGTGCGTCACGTTCGCCCTCGCCCTCGCCGGCCTGTTCGCGGCGATCGGTCTGCCGGTCGGGCTGTTCCCGGTCACGAGCTTCCCGCGCATTCGCATCGAAGTGAGCGCCGGCAGCATGCCGGCGCCGCAGATGCTGATCGACGTGACCCAGCCGCTAGAGGAGGTCGCGCGCGCCGTGCCCGGCGCGGTCGACGTCGTATCGACGACCTCGCGCGGTGCCGCCGAGATCTTCGTGGATTTTCCGTGGGGCGCGGACATGAACCAGGCGCTGCTGCGCGTGGACACGGCATTCGCGCAGAAGCTGCCGAGCCTGTCGCCCGGCACGACCTACGACGTGATCCAGATGAGCCCGAACATCATCATGCCGTTCGTCTCCTACGCGCTGATCTCCACCAGCCAGTCGCCGGCGGCGCTGCGCCGGCTGGCGCAATACCAGATCGCGCCGCTGCTGACCGGCATTCCCGGGATCCAGCGCGTCGGCGTACTCGGCGGCGAAACGCCGGAAGTACAGGTTGCCGTCAGTCCGATGGCCCTGCAGGCGCACGGTCTGACGCTCGCCGACGTCACCCAGGCGCTCAGCGCGAGCAACACGATCAGCGCGCTCGGCCGTCTCGAGGACAACGATCTGTTGTACCTGGCGATCGGCAACGACGCCTACCGCTCGCTGCAGTCGGTGCGCGAGGTCGCGTTGCGCACGCCGAACGGCGGCATCATCCGTCTGACGGATCTGGCCACGGTGCGAATGGGTTCGGTGCCGCAGTGGCTGTTGATCGACAACAACGGCAAGCCGGCTGTGACCTTCGACGTCTATCAGCAGGACAGCGCCGATTCGCTGAGCCTCGCGACCGCCGTCGAGAAGAGGCTCGACGGTTTCATGAAGACCGAGCCGAAGTCGATCGGGCTGTACAAGTGGTACGACCAGACGCAGCTGGTGCGCTCCTCGATCGCGGCGGTCGAGGAAGCGATCTTGATCGGTCTGGTGCTCGCGGCGCTGGTGGTGCTCGGGTTCCTGCGCAACTGGCGCGTCGCCGCAGTGGCGATGACGATCGTGCCGCTGTCGGTGCTGATCACGGTGATGTTGCTCTACGCCCTCGGCATGACGTTCAACATCATGACGCTCGGCGGCATCGCCGCCGCGATCGGCCTGTTGATCGACGATGCGATCGTCATGATCGAACATATCGCGCGCCGCGCCGGCGTGCCGGGAATCAAGGATGCGAATGCCGCCATATTGCCGGCCGCGCGCGAGTTTCTGGCGCCGCTGTCCGGTTCCAGCCTCGCGACGATCATCATCTTCGTACCGCTCGCGTTCCTGTCCGGCCTGACCGGCGCGTTCTTCAAGTTCCTGTCGCTGACCATGGCCTCGTCGCTGATCATCTCGTTCATCCTGACCGCGTTCATCGTACCGTTGCTGGCCCGCGGCATGATCGACTTCCAGGCCTGGGATGATCCGGGCCACGGCAGCGGCGGGTTCCTCAAGAAGCTGCAGAGAAAGGCGCTGCACGGGCTCGAACGGCGGCCGCTGCTGATCCTGGTCGTTCTGGTGGTGCTGATCGGCATCGGCTACTTCGCCTACCACCGGGTCGGCACCGGCTTCCTGCCGAGGATGGACGAGGGCGGCTTCGTGCTCGACTACCAGACGGCGCCCGGCACCTCGCTCGGCGAAACCAATCGCGAGATCTCCGAAGTCGAGAAAATCCTGAAGTCCAATCCCTACGTCTACACCTATTCGCGCCGCACCGGCGCCGGCCTCGGCGGCGATCTCACCGAGTCTTACCAGGGCGATTTCTTCGTGCGCCTGACGCCGGCGGCCAAGCGGCCGTCGATCTGGAACGTGATGGACGACCTGAATACGCAAATCACGCGGCTCGTTCCGGGGATCAATTTCGACACGCATGAGCTGCTCGACGATTTGATCGGCGACATGATCGGCCGCCGCCAGCCGATCGTGATTCAGCTGACCGCAAAGAACCCACAGGTGCTCGGCAGCGTCGCTCTTAAGGTCGCCGCCGCGATCGCCAAGGTCCCCGGCGTGCAGCCGGCATCGATCAACGACGGCGTGATTCCGGCGGGCGATGCGCTCGAGGTGCGCGTCGATACGGCGGCCGCGGCGACCGCCGGCCTGACGGCGGCCGACGTCCAGGGCCAGGTCTACCATTATCTGCACGGCGCGGTGGTGACGCGCTACCTCGGCACGCTGCAGGATGTCGGCGTGCGCCTCTGGCTCGCGCCCTCGCAGGGGAAGATCTACCGGGATGCGCTCGGCGAGTTGCCGATACGGTCGCCGGACGGGCGTGTTCTGCCGCTGAAGACCGTGGCGAGCACGACATTCGTCAGCGGCCAGCCGCAGATCACCCGCGACAATCTCGCCGAGATCGTCGCCGTGACCGCGCAGATCAGCGGTGGCCACGATCTCGGCTCGACCATTGCCGGCGTGCGCCGGGCGCTCACGGTGGCCGGCGTACTGCCTCCGGGCGTGTACTACACGATCGGCGGCACCTACAAACAACAGCAGATGGCGGTGCGCGGCATGATCAAGGTGTTCGCCGCGGCCGCCGTTGCCGAGTTCGTCCTGTTGTTGTTCCTCTACGACCGCTTCTGGCTGCCGATCATCATCATCGCGAGCGCGGTGCTGTCGAGCAGCGCGGTGTTTATCGGCCTGTGGCTCACGGGCACGGAGTTCAACATCACGGCGATGATGGGGATGGTGATGGTCGTCGGCATCGCGACGGAGATGGCAATCTTCTTCGCCTCGGAATTTCAGGCGCTCGAAAAATCGATGCCGGCGCGCGACGCGCTGCTCGGTGCGGCGCAAGGCCGGCTTCGGCCGATCGTGATGAGCACGCTGGCGATGATCCTGGCGCTGATTCCGCTCGGCGCCGCGATCAGCGGTTCGGGCGATCAGATGCTGCAGCCGCTCGCGATCGCGATCATCGCGGGCATCATCGTGCAGCTGCCGCTCGTTTTGCTCGTGATGCCGGTCATGGTCGGCCTCACGCTGCGGCGCAAGCAGTCCGATTAAGGTTGGTTTCAGGGTCTCACGCTATACAAGCAGCGATTTTTTTTAATCGCTTTAGACGCGAGGGGACGATCTTGAAACACGCCTTAGCCATTGCTTTGCAGTGCGTAACCCTGGGAGCCGCTGCGAACCTGTCGGCCGCCGCGCCGCTGTTGCCGGCGACTTCGCCCGCACTGCCGCTCGTTCTGCTGGGAAGCACCGCCTTGCCGGGCTATACCGGCGACTTCGATCACCTGGTCGCCGACCTGAAGAGCAATCGGTTGTTTCTCTGCGCCGAGGATCACGGCACGCTCGAAGTGTTCAATCTGCGCACCGGCAAGCACCTGCGCACGATCACCGGGTTCGAGACGCCGCACAGTATTTTTCCGGTGCCCGGTCGTCATGAATTGCTGATCACCGACGGCAGCAAGACGGTCAAGCGGCTCGATTCGCGCACTCTGGCGACGATCGGCACCATCGAGCTGCATCCGGGGGCGGACTCGATCGGTTACGACGCTGCCAGCGGCCATCTGTACATTGTCACCGGCGGCAAGGACGTCAAGATGGCCGATTCGTGGCTCGAGGAGATCGTGCCGCAATCAGGCAAAGTCATCGGCACGGTGCATTTCCATGCGAATCACGTCGAGGCGCTCGCGGTCGAGCAGCATGGTCCGCATATATTCATCAACATCACCGATAAGAACGAACTGGACGTGATCGACAAGCATAGTCTCGCGATCGTTGCCCGCTGGTCGATTCACGAGGCCCGTGAGAACGCGCTCGCCGCGCTCGACGAGAAGACGCACCGCTTGTTCATCGTCGCCCGCAACCCGGGCAAGATGATCGTGCTGAACAGCGACACCGGCGCGACGCTCGCGAGCTTCGAGGCGCCGGGGCACGCCGACGGCGAGGTGTTCGATGCCGCCAATCGCCGCATCTATGCGCCGGGCGGCGATGGTTGGATCGGCGTCTATCAGGAAATCGACGCCAATCATTTCGCGGAACTTGCGCATGTGCCGAGCGCGCAAGGGGCGAAGACGACGATTCTGGTGCCGCAATTGCACCGCTTATACGTCGGCGTATCCCCTGGTGAGCGTCACACAGGCGGCGCCGTCATGTGGTTCGCGGTGCCGCATCCGGCGCACTGACGGCGATCGCTATCGCCGCGCTCGTTTGCGCCCGCCGCCGAACCAACCTGAAATATTCGTCAGAATCGATTCAGAATCGTTTCAGCTTGACGGTATAGAGTTGCAGCCGCTGGCATAACGCAACCACGACGAGGGGGGGGATGGCATGATGTATGGCTCATCGCGCCGGTTCACCGGCACACAAGTGATATCGCTGTCCGGTCTGTGTCTCATCTGCGCCACAGGCGCGTATGCGGCGGCCGCCACGGCCGCCGCGCCGCAGGAGACATCCCTGGCGGAGGTGGTCGTCACGGGTAGCCTCATTCCCGAGAATCCCGACGCCGTGGCGGTCCCTGTGATCTCCATCGATGCCGCCAGCTTGGCGAGGATCGGCGTCGCCGGCAACATGCTCGACAGTTTGCGTAAGGCCCTTCCGGACTTCGCCGGTCGCAGCAACGCGGGCGCCAGCAACGCGCAGAATCACAACCAGTTCACGGCTGGCGGCTCGCAAATTGAACTGCGCAACCTGCCAACCTTGGTGCTCGTCGACGGCGAACGCGTGGCCCTGGATGCGGTCGCCGGTCTGAACGGCAGCAAGGACTTCGTCGACGTGAGCCAGATTCCCGCCGCGGCTCTCGAGCGGGTCGATGTGCTCACTGACGGTGCTTCCTCTCTTTACGGTTCGGATGCCATTGGCGGCGTGGTCAATTTCATTCTGAAGCGCAATTACCACGGCCTGTCCTTCGGCGGACACTACGGCGCAGCCGACGGCGGCTATAGCGACCAATCGTACTTCGTCACCGGCGGGGCCGACCTCGGCCCGGTGAACATCACCGCCACAGGCAGCATCTCCAAGACCGCGCCGCTCTGGCAATACCAGCGCGCGTTCGCGAGTCCCGCCTATGGCGTGACGCCGGGCACCGCGCTTGCGGGGGTCGTCGGCGGCGGCGCCTATGTGCTCGCACCGGGTCTCACGGCGCCAAACGTGCCGACCGGCGCGGCTGCCACCGCCGCGAGCTATGCGCAATTGGCGACCGCGGGTGTGTATAACGCAACCACTGCGACCGCGCTGTCCAACGCATTCGATTATTCTCGCTACGCCATGCTGCTGCAGTCCGAGAAGCATGAAAATTTCGTGGCCACGATCAACTCGAAGGATCTCTTCGGCGGTCGAACGAGACTATTCGGCGACATCATGGTATCGCGCAACAAGGTGCAATCGACCGCTTGGCAAGCACAGGGTGCGCCGTTCTCCGCCCTGTCGCTGACGGTGCCGGCCGGTTCGCCCTACGATCCGCTCAACACGGCCGCGACCGGAGTCACTTTCGCCGACTCCGCCCTGCCCAAGGGCGTATTCGACACGACGGACGCGTACCGCCTGACCCTGGGGCTAAAGGGACAGCTCGGCGGCGGTTGGTCTTGGCAAACGAGCGTCGATTACAGCGAGAGCAAGCTCGCCGAACACGACACCAACCTGTTGTACAAACCGAACGGGGCACTGGCGGTGGCGGGCGGCTACGATTCCAGCGGCAACCCCGTGGCCGGCGGCAACTACAGCAAGGTCTACGGCGGCTACTCCGTCGACAACGCGCTGGTCTTGCAACCGGCGCTCGATCCGTTCGCAGTGGGCGGTCTACCGTCCGCCGCGCTCGCGAACTTGTACGGTACCGAAGTGCTGAACGCCGACAGCAAGCTCTATAGCTGGGATGCGCATACGGTGGGCAGGCTGTTCCGTCTGCCGGCAGGCAAGGTGAGTCTCGCCATCGGCCTGAATTGGCGGCGCGAGGAGATTTCGGGCCACGCCGATGCAAACGGTCGCGTCACCGATCCGGTGACCGGTCTCGTTTCCGGAAACGACCAAAATTGGGTTGGCGGCCTGTACACCGATCCGTTCACTCACGGTCGGGACGACAGCGCGGTGTACGCCGAGACGCGTATTCCACTCGCTTCCGCATCCATGCACCTGCCGGGACTGCACTCGTTCGAGCTGCTGGCGGCCGGACGTTTCGAGCACTACAGCGACGCAGGCAGCAGCACCACGCCGAAGTTCGGCTTCCGCTGGGAGCCTTTCGACCGGCAGTTCGTCGTGCATGGGACCTATACCAAGTCATTCGTCGCGCCGCCGCTGTACCAGGCGTACGGTCCGTTCGACTTGCGCACGGCGCCGGGATTCATCGCCGGCAACGTGCTCGGCGCGAACTATGCGGATCTCGCCACGAACAGCTTCAACGCGGAAGACGGCGCCAATCCCGGCCTGAAACCCGCCGTCTCCGTATCGCGGTCGGTTGGATTCGTGTTCCGGCCGAAGTGGGCCGACGGATTGCAAGTCAGCGCGGACTTCTCGTCGATCAACCTCTACGGATTCGCCGGCGGTATCGGCTTCAACAACATATTCAATTCGGTCAACAACCTGGGGTCCGCCTCGCCATTCTTCAATAACCTCGGTGTCGGTCAGTTCACCAATCTCGGCGGATCGGACCCGTTCACCACGCCCGGCGCGCTGAAGGCATTCCTGACCGACCCATCGACGGGCCTTGGCGATCCGAGCAAGCTCACGCAACTGTATCTGGTCGACCGCTTTACGAACCTCGCGGTGCTGCGGGAGCGCTCGTGGTCCGTCGGTGCGACCTATGTTCTGCCTTGGACCCGCTACGGTACCTACACCTTGTCGACCAACGGGGCCGTGTTCGATTCGTTCGAGTTCTCGGACGGAATCGCCGGCGATCCGGCCATCCAATATGCGGGCAATGCCAGCGACCTAGGCGTATTCGCCGGCACCTTGCCGAAGTACCGCTTCTACTCGACGGTCAATTGGAATTTCCGCGGCGTGGACGTGACGCTTGCCAATACCTACATCGCGTCCGTCGAGGACGCAGGGCTCGCCGGTACCACCAGTCCCGGTATACCGATCTCCAGCTACAGCGTTTGGGACCTGCGCGGCGCATATGACTGGCGGTTCGGAGCGAACAGCGACAGGAAACTGACCCTCGCAGTCGGGGTGAACAACATCGCCAACACCATGCCGCCGCTCGCCCCGCGCGCATTCGGGAACCAGCACACCAACGCCGATATCGCCACCTACTCGCCTATTGGGCGGTTGGTGTACGGCGACGTGACGGTCTCTTTCTAAACGGAGGTTATTTCCCTTATGGGACCGTCGAGGCGAGCTTCTAGCGCCGATCGTCGGACTAAATCTCCAGATTGTCGATGAGCCGCGTGTCGCCGAGGCGCGCGGCGGCCAGCACGACCAGCGGCTCGGCGCCGGCCGGCTCGCCGAGGTCGGCGCGGCGGCGAATCGCCACGTAATCCGGCCGCCAGCCGCGCGCGCCGAGCGACTGCAGGGCGCTGCGCTCGATTTGCGGCCAATCGGTCCTTCCGGAGCGGATTTCGCCGCCAATGTCGCGCAGCGTGCCGTGCAGCCGCGCCGCCTCGACGCGCTGCGATTCGCTCAAATAGCCGTTGCGCGAGGCGAGCGCGAGTCCGTGCGCATCGCGCACCGTCTCCGCCGGGATGATCTCGATCGGCAGGGCGAACTGGCGCACCATTTGCTCGACGATCAGCAGCTGTTGATAGTCCTTCTTGCCGAACACCGCGGCGCGGGGCTGCACGATGCCGAAGAGCTTCATGACGACCGTGCAGACGCCGACGAAGAACCCCGGGCGAAAGCTGCCCTCGAGAATGTCCGCGAGGCCCGCCGGCGGATGCAGCCGGTACTCCTGCGCCGCGGGGTACATCTCCTCGGCGCTCGGCGCAAAGACGATGTCGCAGCCCGCGGCGGCCAGCAGCTCGCAATCCCGGTCGAGCGTGCGCGGATAGCGGGCGAAATCCTCGCTCGGCGAAAACTGCAGCGGATTGACGAAGATGCTGGCGACCACGGGTCCGGCGCCGCCGCGCGCGAGGCGCACGAGCGACAAGTGCCCCTCGTGCAAATTGCCCATCGTCGGCACCAGGCTGATATCGCGTTGCCCGCACAGGGCGGTGCGCAGATCGTCGATCCTCCGGATTGTTCGCACCCGGGCTCCGAATCAAAAACTGTGAATTTCGTCGTCGGGGAACCGGCCTGCTTTGACCTCGGCGACGTAGTGGCGCACGGCCGCCTCGATACCGGCGCTGCCCTCGAGGAAATTGCGCACGAACCGCGGCGCACTGCCCGAGGTGACCCCGAGCATGTCGTGCAGCACCAGCACCTGGCCGCCGCAGCCGGCGCCGGCGCCGATGCCGATCAGCGGCACCGGCAGCCCATCGGCGAGTTCGCGGGCGAGGCTCGCCGGCACCATCTCGAGCAAGAGAACCGCGGCGCCGGCGCCGATGAGTTCCGCGGCCTGTTCGCGCAGCACGCCGGCCGCCTCCTGATCGCGTCCCTGAACCCGGTAGCCGCCGAGCGCGTGCACGGCCTGCGGAGTGAAGCCGAGATGCGCGCAGACCGGAATGCCGCGGTCGGCGAGGAAGCGCACCGTGGGCGCGGTCCAGCCTCCGCCCTCGAGTTTGACCATCTGCGCGCCCGCCTGCATCAGGCGCACGGCGTTGCGCAGCGCGAGCTCCGCCGACTCCTGATAACTGCCGAACGGCATGTCGGCGATGATCCACGCCGTGCGGTTGCCGCGCGCCACGCACGCCGTGTGATAGATCATCTCCTCCATCGACACCGCGAGCGTGCTCTGCCTGCCCTGCACCACCATGCCGAGCGAGTCGCCGACCAGGAGCACATCGACGCCGGCTTCGTCGAGCAGATGCGCGAACAGCGCGTCGTAGCACGTCAGCACGGCGATTTTCTCGCCGCTCGCATGCATCTGCCGCAGCCGGTGAAGCGTCAGCCGCTTTCGAGTCGCCATGGGCGCATCTTGCCGGCCGTACTCAGCCGTTGTGCTTGTGTTCCTTATCCCACTTCTCGACCGCGGCCATCGTGTTGGCGACGTGCTTGTTCGGGTTCATCGAGGTGTATTCGTAGATGATCTTGCCGTCCGGCGCGATCACATAGGACGTGCGGTTCGCATATTTCGGGTCGAGCCGCAGCACCGCGTCATAGGCCTTCATGATGTGCTGATCGGCGTCGGAGGCCACGGGAAACTTCTTGCGGCAGTCGGTGATCGAGAATTTGTTCAAGGTGGCGATCGAGTCGTGGGAGACGCCGATGACGGTTGCACCGAGGCTGTGGAACTTCGCGGCGGCCTGCGCGAACTCATGGGCCTCGACGGTGCAGCCGGGCGTGAACGCCGCCGGGTAGAAATACAGGACGACCGGGCCTTTCTTCAGGGCGCCGGCGAGCGAGAATTTGAACGGCTTACCGGCGAGCGTCGCTTCGGTCGTAAAGTCGGGCGCCTGAGCGCCCACTTTCAACGCCGCGTACAGCGGCGAGGCGAGGCCCAGGCTGATCAACGCGGTCAAGGCGATGCGCTTCATGGGTTCGGTCCTTTGCGGTGAAAATTCGAGAACCGGCAGTCTGCACCTATCGCCGAAGCCGATCAAGACGCCGCCGCCCCGCGGCCCGAGCTAGCCGCGCGGCGCCTGCGGCGCGCGCAATTCGGCCCGCAGCGCCGCGCAAACGCGCTCCACGTCCGCATCCTGCATCGCCGGGAACAGCGGCAGCGTGACCGTCTCGCGGCCGATGCGCGCGGCGACCGGATAATCCTCTTGGCGGTAGCCCAAGCCGCGGTAATAGCTCAACCCGGGAATGCAAGGGTAATGCACGCCGATGCCGATGCCGCGCGTCGCCATGGCCTTGAGGAACGCGGGCCGCGTCGTGCCGTGCGCCGCAAAATCGATCAGCACCGTGAACATGTGCCAGCTGTGGCCCTCATCGCCCGGCGAGGGCAGCAGGAGCGCACCGAATCCGGCCAGCTGCTCGAAATAGCACGCCGCAAGCGCCCGGCGGCGCGCGTTGAACTCGGGCAGGCGGCCGAGCTGCAGGATGCCGATCTGCGCGGCGACGTCGGATAAATTGCTCTTGGCGCCCGCGAACAGGACGTCGACTTCGCCGTCGGCGTTGCGGCGGATGCCATGGAAGCGGTGCCGCTCGATCAGCGCGAGCGCTTGCGGATCGGCGCTCACGATCGCGCCGCCCTCGATCGTGGTCATGTTCTTGTTCGGATGGAAACTGAAGACCGTCAGATCGCCGAAACTGCCGATGGCGCGGCCGCGATGGCGCGAACCGATCGCGTGCGCGGCGTCCTCGACCACCCGCAAACCGCGGCGTGCGGCGACGGCGCCGAGGGCGTCCATGTCGACCGCGAGCCCCGCGAAATGCACCGGCATGATCGCGCGCGTGCGCGCGCTCAGCGCGCGCTCGACGAGTGCTACGTCGAGGTTGCGCGTCGCGAGCTCCACGTCGACGAACACCGGTTTCGCGCCCAAGCGCACCACCACATTCGCGCTCGCCGCGAAACTCATCGCCGGCACGATGACTTCATCGCCGGCGCCGACGCCTGCGACCGCGAGCGCAATTTCCAGCCCCTCGGTCGCCGAGGTCAGGACGCGCGTTTGCCGGCCGCCGCCGAGGTAAGCGGCGAGCGCCGCCTCGAATTGTTGCACCTTCGGCCCGCTCGCGAGCTGGCCGGAACGCAGCACCCGGGCGACCGCCGCGATCGTCTCCTCGTCGATCGCCGGTCGGGCAAAGGGCAGAAAATCCTTCATACGGAGCTCCTCGAGACGAGCACGACGCCCAGGCAAATCAAGCCTATTCCCAGCACCTTGGCCGGCGACAAGGTCTCGCCGAGCCACAGCACCGAAGCCGCCGCGACCACCACATAGCCCAGGGAGAGCATCGGGTAGGCGACGCTGACCGGCGCCGCATCGAAGCGCGTGAGGCCCGCGAGCGGCCGCGCCGCCGCTTTCAGCAAGAGCTGCGCCGCGGCATTCAAGCCGACGCCGCTCAAGATCAGCGCCCAGGTGACGACGCTCATCGGCGCGCCACCAAGACGCGGTGCGCGTCGCGGCCGAGCAAGCGCATCGGCACGCCGCGCGCCCGCAACTTCCCGTACATGCCGATCTCCATGACGGCGCAGGCTTGCCGCGCCGCCGACCAGCGCGGCAGGAACGCATCCACGCTCGGGATCTCGCGCTGCGGCGCGGCGCGCAAGCCATAGCCGAGTTCGCCGGTGTAGGAGACGAGGGTAAGCGTGCGCCGCCAATAAAACGGCAGCGTCTGATCGTAGGTCGCGATGCTGTAGATCGGCACTGCGCGCAGGGCCGCCGGCAGCGCCGCGGCGAGTCCGCGGCCCGAATACAGCGGCGCGACCAGCGCCGCCGAGCCGATCAACAGGAGCATCCCCAGGCACCAGCCGCTGCCGAGGATGACCGCGCCGCCCGTGGCCTCGCGGTGGCGATTGACGAGCGCGAACACCGCGGCGGCGCCGAGCACCGCGGCAATCCGCAACAGCGGGGCCGCGAGCGGCAGGAAATAGGCGCGGCGCGCGACCCCCGCCAGCAGGCGCGGCAAATCGAGACCGGCGATCAGGCAAGCGAGCGCCGCCGCGAGCGTCACCGCCGCCGCGACCAGCACGTCGCGGCGCAGCGCCGGCGCCGGGCGGATCGCGATCAGCCAGGCGAGCGCGGGCAGCGCCGGCAGCAAATACGGAATCAATTTGGACTCCGACAGCGAAAAGAAGACCAGCACGAATACCACCCAGATCCACAGAAAGCGCGGCGCATCGAACCCCAAGTCCGCGCTGCGCGCCCGCCAACCGCCGGCGAGCACGCCGAGCGCCGACGCCGTCCAGGGAAGCGATCCGGCGAGCAGCACCGCGCCGAAGAACCACCAGGGCTCCTCGCGGTCGGCGATCGGCGTCAAGTAGCGCGCGATATGCTGCTTGACGATGAAAAACTGCAGGAAATCGGCCAGGCGAAGCTCGGCGAGCCAGTGCCAGGGCACGGCGATCAGCAGAAACAGCGGCAGGCCCACGCCTATCGACAAACGGCGCCACACCGAAAAATCACGCGTCGTCAGGCTGTAGAGGATCAAGGTCGCCGCCGGAATCGCCGCCGCTTCCAGCCCCTTCGTCAGCACGCCGAGCGCCGCCGCCGCCCAGGCGATCGGCATCGCGCGGGCCGCCGACTGCGGACGGCACTGCGCCACGAGGAACGCCGCGAGGCTCGCGGTCATGTAGAACGTCAGGCTCATATCGAGCGACAGCAATTGGCCGACGACCGGAAAGAGCGCCATGCTGCAAAGCACCGCCGCGGCGCGCCAGGCGGCGCGTTCGTTCCACAGGCTGCGGGCGAGGAACCAGACGATGAGCAGCGTGCCGATCGCGGTCAGGGCCGTGTACAGGCGCGCCGAGAATGCCGACACGCCGAACAGGCGATAGCAGAACGCCGTCGCCCAATACTGCAGCGGCGGCTTTTCGATGTACACCAGGCCGTCGAGATGCGGAATCACCCAATCGCCGCCGGCGAGCATCTCCCGCGGAATCTCCGCATAACGGCCCTCGTCGGGATTGAACAGCGGGCGCTCGGCGCTTGCCGCGAACCAGGCGCCGGCGATGAGCAGCGCGAGCAGCAGATACAGCGCGCGCGCCGCGGCGCGGCTGCCTGCCCCTTGCGAGGACGCGTTCATGCGGGCAGCGCCGCCACCGCGCCTTGCACGGCGAGCCTGCCCGAGCGGCCGGGGATCTCGCGGTACTCGATCGGCGCCGCGGGCAGGCGTTCTCGGACGCTTTGCGCGTGAATCGCCGCCATGCGCGCAAGGATCGCCCCCGCGCCCCGCCATTGCCCGAGCAAGCGCTCGAAGGCAGGCAACAAGCGCATGCCTTCGAGTTCGGCGTGCAGCGTGAAGACCTGCAGCGGCGGCGCGCCGGGCGCGGCGGAGCGGGCCAACACGGCAGCGGCGACGTTGCTCTCGTCGATGCCGCCCGCGCCCAGCAATTCATCGAAGGTCGGCAGCGTGGTCGGCAGCTGCGGGCACGCCGGCGCCTGCGCGCCTGCGTCCTGCGGCGCCTCGCCCGCGAGCAGCGGGCGAAACGGCGCGCTACCGCGGGTGTCGCTCGCGAAGGCAAGCCCGTGCTCTCGTTCCAGCGCGATCGCCGCCTCGTTGATCTGCCAGCCGGCGGCCGCGTGCGAGGCCGGCGGGAAGCCGAACACGCGCTCGAACGCCGCGACGCCCCGCTCGAACTCGATCCGCGTCCAGCGCGCATCGGCCGCCGCGATCTTGTCCTGCCAGCGCACGTGATCGAAAGCATGCAGGCCGACCTCGAAGCCCGCCGCGTGCACGCCGCGCATGACCTCGCCCGCGGCGCGGCCGATGTCCGGGCCGGGCAGCAGCACGCCGTACAGCAGGGTCTTCAAGCCGTAGTGTTTCAGCACCGAGGTGCGCGCGACTTTCTTGGCAAACCCGGGGCGAAAGGCGCGCCGCAACGCGCGCCCGGTGTGGTCGGGGCCCACCGAGAAATAGAACGTCGCATCGATCCCAAGGCGCGACAGCAGCTCAACGAGCCGCGGCACGCCCTCGCGCGTGCCGCGCAGCGTATCGACATCGATCTTCAGGCCGATGTGCGCGCCTTCAAGCATCGCGCGACAACAGCGCGGACGCCTGCGGCAGGCTGTGCGCGTAGGAGTCGAAGATCGCCGCCAGCGCCGCCCTCATGTCGGTATGCGGCTTCCAGCCGAGCTCGGCGCTGGTGTTCTCGATCGACGGCAGGCGCGCCGGAATGTCCGCATAGCCCTTGCCGTAGTACTGCATCGCCGAGACCTCGACGATGCGCGTGTTGCGGGCGGTCGGCGCGTATTCGGGGCGCGCGAGCGCGACGGCGAGCATCATTTCGGCGAGCTGGCGGATCGAATACAGATTCGCCGGATTGCCGATGTTGTAGATCTTGCCGTCGGCGATGCCGCCCGGATTGTCGATGATCGTCGTCAGGCACTCGACGGCATCGTCGACGTAAGTGAAGGCGCGCGTCTGGGTGCCGCCGTCGACGAGTTTGATCGGCTCGCCGCGGACGATGTGGCCGAGGAACTGCGTCAATACCCGCGAGCTGCCCTCTTTCGGGTCGTCCATGCTGTCGAGGCCCGAACCGATCCAGTTGAACGGCCGGAACAAGGTGAATTGCAGGCCCTGCTGACCGTAGGCCCAGATGATCCGATCGAGCAATTGCTTGATGCAGGAGTAGATCCAGCGCTGCTCGTGGATCGGCCCCAGCACGAGCTCGGAAGTCGCCGGATCGAACTGCCGGTCGCGGCTCGCGCCGTAGACTTCGGAGGTCGACGGAAAGACCACGCGCTTTTTGTATTTGACGCAGTGGCGGATGATCGGCAGATTCGCCTCGAAGTCCAACTCGAAGACCTTGAGCGGCGCGCGCACATAGGTCGCCGGCGTCGCGATCGCGACCAGCGGCAGGATCACGTCGCATTTGCGCACATGGTATTCGACCCACTCGAGATTGATCGTGATGTCGCCCTCGACGAAGTGGAAACGCGGATTGCCGAGCAGCGTCGAGACGCGCTCGGACTGCAGGTCCATGCCGTAGACCTGCCAATCGGTGCGCTCGAGGATGTACTTGCTCAAGTGGTGGCCGATGAAGCCGTTGACGCCGAGAATGAGTACGTTTTTCAAGATGAATCCCTCGAACCCGCAGTGAGAGCCGTCAAACCAAGGCGAGCGGCTGGTGCGCGAGCGCCGCCGGCGGCGCCTCGGCCAGAGCCGCCCGGCCGTCGGCGGCGAGCCGCAAAATCCGCAGGCGCCGGCCGTCGACGCAGTCGGCGTACCAGGCGCCGTCCGCCGCGTACAGGCACGGCGCCAACGCCCGATGGCGCGCCGGCGCCTGATCGACGCGCGTCTCCAGCAGCGAAAGCCTACACCCGTTGAGATCGGTAAAGGCCCCCGGAAAAGGCGGTGCCACGGCGCGCACCAGATCGTGCACGGCGCGCGCGCCGCGGCGCCAATCGATGCGGCCGTCCTCGGGGCGCCGCCGGCCGAAAACCGAGCCTTGCCCCAAGTCGAGCGGCCGTGCGGTGGCGGTGCCCGCGATCAGCCGCGGCAGCGCGCGCGCGAGCACGGCCGCGGCGGCATCCGCGACGTGCAGCGACACCTCGAGCGCCGTCTCGTTCTCCTCGATCGGCACCGCTTGTTGATCGACGAGCGCGCCCGCGTCGGGCTCTGCCACCATGTAATGCAGGCTCGCGCCCGTCTCGGTCTCGCCGCTCAGAATCGCCCAGTGCACCGGCGCCCGCCCGCGGTATTTCGGCAGCAGCGAGCCGTGCATGTTCAGGGCGCCGCGGCGCGGCACCGCGAGCCATTGCACGCCCAGCAAGCGGCGGTAATAGAACGAAAACAGGAAATCGGGCGCCGCGGCGCGCCCCAAGGCGATCCACTCCGGGGCATTCGGATCCTCGGGCATCTCCACCCGCAGGCCGCGCGCGCGGGCGATCTCGGCGACGCTTGCGAACCAGCGGCCCTCGCCGGGGTCGTCGGCGTGCGTGAAGAGGAGCCCCACATCGATTCCCTGCGCAAGCAGCACCGCCAAACAGCGGGCGCCGACTTCGCTGTAGGCGAACACCACCGCCCGCGTCACGCCGGCGGTTCCTCGCCGTCGGCTTCCAGCACCGCCTGGACGATGTAGCGCGGCCGTTCGCGCACCTGCGCGTAGATGCGCCCCACGTATTCGCCGAGCAGGCCGATCCCGAAGAGCGCGACGCCGATCAAAAAGAACACGATGCCGAACAGCGTGAACACGCCCTGCACCTGCGGGCCGAAGAACAGCCGTTGCAGCGCGAGGTAGACGACCAGCAGCGCCGAGAGCAGCGAAATCGCCATGCCGATCATCGAGAAGAGCTGCAGCGGCACCACCGAAAAGCCGGTGATCAGATCGAAGTTCAGGCGGATCAGGCTATAGAGCGAATACTTCGAGATGCCGGCGTGGCGCTCCTCGTGCGCGATCGGCACTTCGATCGGGCGCATCGCATAAATCGAGGCGAGCGCGGGGATGAAGGTGTTGACCTCGCGCGTCTGATTGAGCGCCGTGACGATCGAGCGCGAGTAGCCGCGCATCATGCAGCCCTGATCGGTGATGCGCACCGGCGTGATCCATTCGCGCAAGCGGTTGATCGCGCGCGAAAACCCGCGCCGCCACAGGCGGTCCTGCCGCTGGCCGCGGATCGTGCCGACGTAGTCGTAGCCTTCGTCGAGCTTGGCGACCAATTTGCCGATCTCTTCGGGCGGATTCTGCAGGTCCGCATCCAGCGTCACGACGTACTCGCCGCGCGCGTACGAAAGGCCGGCCATCACCGCGCTGTGCTGGCCGAAATTCGCGTGAAACAGCACCACGCGGGTCTCGCGCGGGCGCCTCGCGAACTGCTCGCGCAGCAGAGCCGCCGAGCGGTCGCGGCTGCCGTCGTCGACGAACAGGCATTCGTAGGAGACCGATAACGCATCGAGCGACGGATACAGCCGCGCGAACAAGGCCGGCAGCACCGCCTCCTCGTTGTAGACGGGGATGACGACGCTGAGTTTCGGCGAGCGGCTCAATGATCCGCCGCGACCGCGCCCTGCGCCGCCAGCAAGGCGAGCAGTTCCGCGGTGTTCGCGCGCAACACGGCATCCGAAGCGCGCGCCTCGACGTTCAAGCGGATCAAGGGCTCGGTGTTCGATGCCCGCAAGTTGAAGCGCCAATCGGGGAATTCGAACGATACGCCGTCGGTGCGATCGACCGCGAGGGCGGCCGCCGCGTAGCGCGCTTCGATCGCGGCGAGCGCCTGCCCGGCATCGGCGACGCGGTAATTCAATTCGCCGCTCGCGGGGTAGCGGCGCATGCGCGCGCCGACGAGCTGCGAGAGCGGCACGCCCGCTTCGCTGATCAGCTGGGCGACGATCAACCAGGGGATCATGCCGCTGTCGCAATAGGCGAAGCGGCGAAAATAATGGTGCGCGCTCATCTCGCCGCCGTAGACGCCGTCCACCTCGCGCATCCGCTGCTTGATGAACGCGTGGCCTGATTTGGACAGTACCGGCACGCCGCCCGCCGCGCGCACCGTCTCGATCGTGTTCCAGGTCAAGCGCGGATCGTGGATGATGCGGCCGCCCGGCTCGCCGCGCAACAGCGCCGCGGCCAACAGCCCGACGATGTAATAGCCCTCGATGAAGCCGCCCCGTTCGTCGAAGAGGAAGCAGCGGTCGAAATCCCCGTCCCAGGCGATGCCGAAATCCGCGCCGTGGCGGCGGATCGCATCGATCGTGGGCTTGCGGTTCTCTTCGAGCATCGGATTCGGGATGCCGTTCGGGAAACGCCCGTCGGCTTCGTGGTGCAGCTTGATGAACCTGAACGGCAGGTGCGCCTGCAGGCGGTCGATCACGAGGCCGGCGCCGCCGTTGCCGGGGTTGACGACGATGGTGAGCGCCTTGAGCTTCTTCAGGTCGACGTACGACAATAAATGCGCGACATAGGCCGCGTCGATGTCCTGCGTGCGCCGCACGCCGCGCTGCGCAGGCGGCGCAAACTCGCCGCGCTCGGCCAAGGCGCGAATCTCCTGCAAGCCGTTGTCGCCGCTGATCGGCTTCGATTGTTCGCGGACGAACTTCATGCCGTTGTAGTCGGCCGGATTGTGGCTCGCGGTGACCATGATGCCGCCGTCGTAGCCGCCGTCGAAGGTCGCGAAATACACGCCTTCGGTGCCGCAGACGCCGATGTCGAAGACATCGACGCCGCTGTCGGTCAAGCCGCGGCACAAGGCGTCGGTCAGCTGCAAGCTCGACAGACGGATATCGCGGCCGACGACGACGCGCCGCGGCGCGAGAAACTCGGCGTAGCCGCGGCCGACGCGGTAGGCCACCTCGTCGTTCAGTTCATCCGGAATGCGGCCGCGCAAGTCGTAGGCCTTGAAGCAGGCGATCGGCTTCACGATTCGGTTCCCTGCCGGCCGTAATTGTCCTCGAAACGTACGATATCGTCTTCGCCGAGATAAGAGCCGGATTGCACTTCGATCAGATGCAGCGGCACTTTGCCCGGGTTCTCGATGCGGTGCGTCGCGCCGATCGGGATGTAGGTCGATTCGTTCTCCGACAGCAGGAAAGTCTTGTCGTCGCGCGTGATCCGCGCGGTGCCGGAGACGACGATCCAGTGCTCGGCGCGGTGGTGGTGCATCTGCAAGGACAAGACCCCGCCCGGCTTGACCGTCAGGCGCTTGACCTGGAAGCGCTCGCCGGCATCGATGCTGTCGTAGCTGCCCCAGGGGCGGAACACCTCGCGGTGCAGCGCCGATTCCGGACGGCCGGCCTTCTTCAAGACGGCGACCAACTCTTTGACGTCCTGGACCCGCCCCTTCGGCGCCACCAGCACCGCATCCTTGGTCTCGACGATGATGTGATCGTCCATGCCGACGGCGGCGACCAGGCGGCTGGTCGAGTGCACGTAGCAATCATGGGTGTCGTGCACCAGCACATCGCCTTGCAGCACGTTGCCCTCCTCGTCGGCGGGCAGCGCATCGAACAGCGACGACCAGGAGCCGACATCGCTCCAGCCGGCATCGAGCGGCAGGACGACCGCGGCGCGGGTCTTCTCCATGACCGCATAATCGATCGATTCGCCGCGGCATTTCTCGAACGCCGCCTTGTCGATGCGCACGAAATCCAGGTCGCTCGTGGCGGCGCGGAAGGCCGCCGTCGCCGCCTCCAGGATATCCGGCGCGAACGCGCGCAGCTCCTCGAGATAGCGCGCCGCCGCGAACACGAACATGCCGCTGTTCCAGTAGTAATCCCCCGAGGCCACGAACTGGCTGGCAAGATCGAGCGGCGGCTTTTCGATGAACTCGGCGACCGGATAGGCGGGCCCGGGACCCGCGCCGCGGCGGATGTAGCCGTAACTGGTTTCCGGGGCGTGGGCGACGATGCCGAAGGTCACGAGCTTGCCCTGCTCGGCTAGCGCGGCGGCGACCTTCGCGGCGCGCTGAAAGGCGCGCGTATCGCGAATCACATGGTCCGCCGGCGCGACGATCAACACGGCATCCGATTCGATCTGCAGCGCCGCGAGCGCCGCGAGCGCCACCGCCGGCGCCGTATTGCGGCCGGCGGGCTCGAGAAGGATCGCGGCGGCGCCGATGTCGATCGCGCGGATCTGTTCGGCGACCGTAAAGCGATGCGCCTCGTTGCAGACGACGATCGGCGCCAATGCGTCGGCGACGCCGGCGAGCCGCAGGGCGGTCTCCTGCAGCATCGTTTGCTTGGAGGTCAGCGCGAGCAGCTGTTTGGGGTACATCTCGCGCGACAGCGGCCACAAGCGCGTACCCGCGCCGCCAGATAAAATGACCGGTATCAGTGAACTCACCAGAGGCCCTCTTCAGCGCTTGCCGCGGCCGATCGCATGATAACTGAAGCCCAAGCGCGCCATCTGCGCCGGATCGTACAAATTGCGGCCGTCGAAGATCACCGGCGCGCTGAGCGAGGCCTTCATCGCATCGAAGTCCGGGCTGCGAAACTCCTGCCATTCGGTGACGATCGCGAGCGCATCGGCGCCGGCGAGCGCCGCCGGGCTAGTCTTGCAGAGCGCGAAGTCCGCGCGCTCGCCGTAGAGGCGCAGCGCCTCCGGCATCGCCACCGGATCGTAGGCGCGCACGCGCGCGCCGGCCTCCCACAAGGCCTCGATCAGCACGCGGCTCGACGCCTCGCGCATGTCGTCGGTGTGCGGCTTGAACGCAAGCCCCCAGAGCGCGATCGTCTTGCCGCGAAGTTCGCCGAAGTGCGCCTGGATCTTTTCAAAGAGGCGCCGCTTCTGGCGCGCGTTGACCGCCTCGACCGCGGCCAGGATCTTGGCGTCGTAGCCCGCTTCTCCGGCCGAACGGGCGAGCGCCCGCACGTCCTTCGGGAAGCACGAGCCGCCGTAGCCCGCGCCCGGATAGATGAACGCGTAGCCTATTCTCGGGTCCGAACCGATGCCGATGCGCACTTGTTCGATGTCGGCGCCGACGCGTTCGGCCACATTCGCCAGCTCGTTCATGAAGCTGATCTTGGTCGCGAGCATCGCATTCGCCGCATATTTGGTCAGCTCCGCCGAGCGGATGTCCATGACGATCATGCGGTCGCGGTTGCGCGTGAACGGCTCGTACAGGGATCGCATCAGCTGCGCGGCGCGCGCACTTTCGGCGCCGACGACGACGCGGTCCGGCTTCATGAAGTCCGCGATCGCCGCGCCCTCCTTCAGGAATTCGGGGTTCGAGACCGTGTCGAAATCGACGTCCACGCCGCGCTTGCCGAGCGAAGCCGCGACCGCCTGGCGCACCTTGTCGGCGGTGCCGACCGGCACCGTGGATTTCGTGACCACGACCTTGTAGTCCTGCGTCAGATCGCCGATCGTGCGTGCGACGGCGAGCACGTGGCGCAAATCCGCCGAGCCGTCCTCCTCCGGCGGCGTGCCGACCGCAATCAGCTGGAAGAGCCCGTGCGCAACGCCCTCGGCCGCATCCAGCGTGAAGCGCAGGCGTCGCGCCTCGACGTTGCGCTCGAGGAGCGCATCGAGCCCCGGCTCGTGGATCGGAACCTCGCCGCGATGAAGCATCTCGATCCGCCGCCGATCGACGTCGACGCAGACGACGTGGTTGCCGGCATCGGCGAGGCAGGCGCCAGTGACGAGTCCCACGTAGCCTGCGCCGTAGATCGTGACTTTCATGCGTAATATTCTGATTTAGCAGGGAAAATTGCGCGGAATCCTAGCGGGTTTGGGCGCTTTAGTAAAGGTCGGCGGCGAGTCCGGCGAAGCCGGATTCGCACCGGCGATCCTTTCCACGGGCAAGGTCCTGATCTGACTGATCTTCGCCCAGGTCGGCTTGCGCAGCTCCGCCGCCTTGCGCAGCTCGGCCGCCTTGCGCAGCTCCGCCGCCTTCAATTCCAACGTCAACGGAAATCCCGCCATCCGAGGCCGGCTCGTCAGCGCGACCGCAACGACAGTGCCGGATCCGGTATTGAAAATATCGTGGCTGAGAATCAGCACCGGACGGTGGCCCGATCGTTCATGCGCACGGACCGGATTGAGATCCGCCCAGCGAACCTCGCCTCTTAGAATTCTGGCCATGTGGCCACATCTTCGCCCAGGCCTTCCTCAGCGAACGCCTGCTCGAACTTCTGATCCAGCTTGGCGCATTCGGCGGCGAGCCGAGTGCCTTGCAGCCGATCGATCTTCTCCCGCAAGGCGGTTTGAATGGCGCGACTGCGGTTTGGAAAAACTCGCCGCGCCACAAGACTGTCGACCTGGCGCAGCGTCTCCTGTTCGAGGCGGTGGGCATTGAGGGAGTGTCCCGGAACGCCGAGCAGCGCTCACGCTACTTTTGGTTCTTTGCTGCGAGAGTCGAGGTGCCTGATTCTCGAATCCGCTGGTACATCGCATCTGGTACCAGATCAACGCCACCTGGCCATGTCAACGCGCCGTGCTTCAGGTATACGTTTGCGAATACAGTCGCATCGCATAGCGCATCGAACCCATCCCCCATCGGTCCCTGGGACAGGCGCGGAGAGAGATCCGCCACGCCGCTCGTGCCATCGGCAAAGGACACTTCTATCTTGTAATTCGACAAGATGTTGAAACGCACAATGGACCACACTGCCATGACAGTTACTCCAAGGGTTCTATCGAATGAGGATGCCGAAGAATTCGCTGCTAGTGGGCATGTCGGGGTTTTAGCCTAATAGAAGCGATCTTTCGGTTACGCAGCGAGCTTTCTCTGCAGAAGCCGCGTAACCGTTGCCCGGTGCACCCCGAATAGCCGCGCCGCATCCGCAGCAGTTTTCTTCCCCTTTCTGACCAGCTGGAGGATTTCCTGCTGTTGTTGTGGCTTGAGTTTTTGCTTGCGCCCACCGATGCGCCCATTCTTGCGCGCCGCGTCCAGACCGATTTTCGTGCGCTCTTTGAGCATGGCGCGCTCGAACTCGGCGAACGAGGCGACCATCTGCATCATCATGCGCCCGGCCGGTGTCGTGGTGTCGATGGCCTCCGTGAGGCTGCGAAAGCCCGCCTTTTTCTCCTGGACCCGATCCATGATGGTCAGCACATCCTGCAGCGATCTGGACAGCCGCTCGAGCTTCCACACCACCAGTACGTCGCCCTTGCGCAGCTGATTTATGAGTTTGTGCAGCTCGGGGCGATCCCAGCGGCCACCGGACGCCTTCTCGCGGAAGATCAGTTCGCAGCCGGCGGCCTTGAGTGCGCCGCTTTGGGCGGCGGTGTCCTGATCACCGGTGGAGACGCGGGCGTAGCCGATTCGCATGGTTGCACAAAGCTGTTGCAAATAAGTTTAATAGTGCAACACCAATCTGCAACACGCAAGTGGCTATTTTCAGGCACCCGGGTGTCATTTTCAGAAGACGACTGCAGTATTCCAGAAGAGGATTTCAGTGGACGACTGCAAATCCCGGCGGAGCGATCCGTGTCAGGCGGCCTGCGCGCTGAGTCGCATGCCGAATGCACCGACAATCTTCGTCACCGTCTCGAAGCTCGGATTGCCGTCCGGAGAGAGTGCCTTGTAAAGACCCGCCCTGGTGATGCCCGTGTCCTTCGAGAGCTTCATCATGCCACGCGCTCGAGCGACAACGCCGAGCACGTGAATCAGCATCTCCCGATCCATGGGCTCTTCGAATACCGCTTCGAGATAGTTTTTGATGTCCCTCTCGGTATTCAGGTAATCCGCCGAATCGTAGGGCTCCACCTTGATCTTTGGGCGTTTGGTCTTGGTCGCCATGGTTACTCCTTCTTGGCCGACTTTTTGGCCGGCGGATTCAATTCCTTCCACATCGTGTGCGCGTTCTTGATATCGGCGTCCTGGCTGCCCTTGTCGCCGCCGCACAAAAGAATATAGAGCGTCTTGCCGGCACGCGCGTAATACACGCGGTAGCCAGGGCCAAAGTCGATGCGCAACTCGCTCAAGCCTTCGCCGATCGGCCCGACATCGCCCGGGTTGCCATTGGCCAACCGATCGATACGCGCCTGGATCTTCGTGCGGCCCTTCGAATCCTTCAGTCCCTTGAGCCACCCATCAAATGCTTCCGTGCGCTTCACTTCGAACATGGTGAACTGTAAACCATAGGAGGCAGTGTGTAAACTGTAGGATACGAGAAAGACATCGCAGAACGCGATGCCCGTGGCCACCCGTGGGGGTATAAGCCCACCCCCGGGGGAGCCGAACCGGAACGGTTGCCCTGTCAGCTTGAGCTATACCCCAACCAAGCGCCAGGAAGCCGAGCCGAAACAGTCAAACTCGAGTTCGAATGTGCATTGATTGCCTGACATAATCACGGCAGACCTCGCCTCCGGCAAAAACACAAAGCGCCCGCAGCTCGAGACGATGCTCGCC
>Ga0307373_10000099_pt1 | contig 145094 bp, 157 predicted proteins | sample OX2MG_FD_202534 | JGI IMG/M metagenome (GOLD analysis project Ga0307373, IMG submission 202534) | Soil microbial communities from Risofladan, Vaasa, Finland - OX-2 | ecosystem: Environmental > Terrestrial > Soil > Coastal area > Acid sulfate soil | place: Finland: Risofladan, Vaasa... | reverse complement strand
CTTTCCTGCCTTGTATATGGAGACCTTGTGTAACGTATGTTTCTTACACTTGGGACAATACCTATTGATCTCCTTCGGCATGTTCATAAAAAATGAGCTGCGTTGACCGTAATTTAAACATCGCTTTCAAGGAGCAAAGTCCTCCTTTAAATTTGCAGGAGGCGTATGAGTATTGTTGGAAGATAGGGCATTAAAACTTGCATTTGAGGGCAGGATATCAAAGAAGACACAGATACAATACGAGTATCAGTTTTTGAAATTTTTGGAATTTTCTAAAATTAAGACTGCATCAGGATTGCTTTTGTTCAAAAATGAAGGCTTACAGAAACTCGTTGAAGACCAAGTATATTCCATGAAACAGAGGGGGTTAACTGCAAGCACAGTAAACGTTAGAGTGTCCGCAATCAAGCGATTTATGGACAGGTATGATAAATTATTGAATTGGACTAAGGTCTACCAGTTGTTTCCACCAACTGCCGAACTGTCAGGGGAAAGAATGTGGGCAAATTCAGATATTGAATTGATGCTGAGTTCTACAACTTCAAAAAGGACGAAGGCGATCGTTATGTTCTATGTTTCAACAGGCGCAAGATTGTCAGTTCTTACTGACCCACCCTTGCGGATGAGACACATCAAGGATATGGAAGAAAATATTTTAGCGGTAAAATTGTACGAAGGTTATCGTGAACGTTATTGGGCGTTCCTGAGCAATGAGAGTTCGAAATATCTTCAAGAGCATTGGGATGAACGCAAAAGGAAACATGAAGTTTTCACCAGCGAATCGCCAGTTTTCAGAGCAGATTTTAAGGTAGGCAGTGCTTTTGCAGAGCCGATGAGCGAAGCGTCATTAAGCAAAGTGGTATCCGAATTAGTTGCAAAAGTAAGGAAGGTGAAAGGAGATGTAAAAAGAGGACGGCGTTATGATATACAACGCACAAATGGATTCCGTAAAAGAGTAGAAAATGCTTTCATAAATTCAGGCGTTGATATAGCACGGGCTGAATTGTTGTTAAGCCACGATGTAAAATTGCATCCAATGGTTAAGCATTATTATGATTCTGTTGATAGTCCTGCACCTGCATTACTCGATGAGTTCAAGAAGGCTATGCCATTGATAATTGTTAGTGATGAAGAACGATTAAGATTAAGACTGAAAAACAAGGAACAGAAAGTAAAGGAACTAGAGACGGAAAAAGATAAAGTCATAGCAAAGTTGACAGCACAAGCGGAAGAAACTAGAGTGCAGGTCGCTGGGCTGTGGGAACTGATTGGTAAGAAAGAGAATTAGTTGGCAGACCACTCAACTCTGACACGATAGTTTTGAAATACCTCATAGTATACTTTCCATTCCCATATTTTGTTATTGTGTTCTATTTTGATACTGGGTTTAATTGGGAGTTGGGTTTTGTCTAATGTTGATGCATCTACTTTGTATGCATTTATTGTATAGTCCTTTATTTTAGGATGTGTAATTTTAAAATTATATTCTTCTGGTCTATTATCAGAAGGTTCGTAAGTAAAGTCGGCTGTTTTATATGTCCAATCATATTCATAAATTATTTTCATTACTTCATTGTGATATAGTGGGATTTGGAATTTTAATTGGAAGTTATACTCGTACGGATTATTTTTAACGAAATTTTCTGGTTTCTGTTTGTTTTTGTACAACTCTATTCTCTCATCATTTTTTATTTGAAAGAATTTGATATTGAGATTATCCCAAGTTCTTTCCGTATCACCCCAAATATGGAGTGCGATACAGCTTAAGGGTTCTTCATTCTGATTTTGAATAGTATATGTAATTTTATGGTGTATATCGTCTTTCTTTGTTGCATTTAAAAATAATTCAATTTCGGCTTTTTGAAGATTGTATGGAGGTTTGTAAGAAACTATCTTCTGGTCTGCCCAAGTATAGAGCAGATCTTTTTTTCGGATTTTAGTTTCATCAATAAGATGCATCAAGTGTTTGCTTATGGTAGGTTCTGTGGACTTGGTTATGCTAACTATGCTTTTGAACCTTAATCCTTCAGGATTCTCTTGTAGGTGTTTGCTTATTTCTTCACATATGTTGTCCATGATTTTTATACTATTATGTCCTTCTTAAGTATTACTTAAATACTAATGTGTGGTATTATACATCCCATGAAACATGGTTCAGACAGCGGTTGTGCACCCATTGAATTTGGTGGTGGCACTCGCATAGGACGAGGGATTAAAATTTCCCTTGGTGCCGGTGGTGGCACAGGATAACTCCCCCTTTTTATTAACCTATGCTTAAGTCTTCTATTAGTTAAGATTTAGTACTTAAGTTTATATTTGAGGCTGGCTATATAAGAGATAATGACAAGTGAATCAGAAGTCAAAACAAGCAAAGGAAATATTCCAAAATTTTCTGGAAAAGCTGAGCGGACTCTGCCAGACGGAACAAAAGAAACGTTCTATTTGACAATTTGGGACTATGTCCCAAGACCAAAAATAGAGGGAGTTAAAAAACAATGACCTCAAATTTATGCCTTTTTTGTAAGGGTGTCATTAATGGTTCTAATATTTGCCAACATAAACATACGCCAGAAATGAAAGTGGCGTGTGCAACAAAATTATTGGAATTAATGTTAAAGATTGAGGTTAAGACTTGAATATTTTACCAATGGTTTTAATTTCTTTGTTTATTTTTGGATTAATTATTCCTGTATATGCTCAGGGTGTTACAGGGGTAGAACTCACAGCAAACGATAGAGTTATTGAAATTCCAAGTGGCTCGCCCAGTATCATTACTGGTATTGAAAATAATTCATATTTGTACGGAAAAATTTCTATTGAATCTGAGCCTGATCAAGTCGTTAGCAATCTTCATAATTTTGTCTATTCCGAACATCGGGAATCGGGAGAAAATTTTGTTATTGAATTTTCAGCCGTAATGCAAAATTCAAGTTCCACAATAAATATAATTCAGCAGGGAAACTCGGTTTATTCTTTGATAATTGAGGCTACACAAACCGAGAAAGTTATTCCACCGACAAATGATTTTGAAGTGCCAATAGTTGCTTGGATAATTATAGGAATTGCTGTCTGTGGCATAGTTGGATTCTTCCTATACAGAAGACACTCTGAAGGCTCTGAGGATTAGAAAATGAACGTAGTTTTTGGCTATATTGCAAAAGCGACGAAAAGACTGAAAGGAAGAATTTTGCAAAGTCCATTAGTAATTGTTTCTGTAGGCGATTCAGCTGGGAAAAATCATTTAGAGTTATTAAAAATTCTAAAGAAGGCTAAAATGCAAAACATAGCAGTCAATGTGCATTTTGAGAGAGATTATACCGATGTTTACAAACGAGACAAAAAATTTAAAAAATTGTCGAGTAAGCACGGGCACTTTTGTCATACTCTAAGAAATCTAATGAATGGCTTGGAATTTGAGAAAAATCTAAGCAAGGCTCTTGATTTAGTGTATGACTGGCTCCCAAAAATAAAACAGGTTATGCCGTCCATTTTAGAGAAAATATCAGCTCGAAAGAGTTCTGTTTTGGTAGTGATTCTTGGTTGTGGTGGTCATTCTGTGGCTGGAATTGCTGTTGCAAAAGAGTTGATGAAAAATTATAGTTTTTCGCATACTTTGGCGGTAGTAGTAAAACCAGAAGATAGTGATAAAAAAAGTTCTGAAATATACCAGAAATTGATTTCCTACTTGGATAAGGCAAATTTATTCGAAACAATGCTTTTTGTAAAATCAAAGTCGGTAGATGAGAAATTCAAGAAACGGGACTCAGAAAATATGTCATTGATAGCATCACAATTACAAGAAAATCTCCCCGATAATTTTGGATTTCTCTGTCCAAATGAAGATGAAAAATTACAAGGGATGAAAAAATGGTATGAGGGACGTGTCTATCCAACTACCATTCCATCGTATAAAACGTGGTTTTCAAAAAAACATCATCTCGAGGGTGGCTTTGAGCCATTGGCAGTAGCGATAAAGTCTTTGAATGATAGCGGTAAAGTTGATGCTAACTCGATCTACACTTTCTGTGGTGATTTGAAAAGGACTGGCGATATTGAACTTGCTTTTGCTAAAGTTCAAGCAGAGAGCAGAAATAAAGTTCAAGCAGAAAACCAAGATAATGATGATATCAAGCCAGAAATTCGCCAATTCCTAATCAAAATTCGTAGCAAACCAAATGTTTTTGTGGGAAGATTGAAACAGGTCGCTTTGAAAAAATTTGTAAATTATTCAGAATTCGAAGAATTGGAATTCATTTTACGAAAAGAGGGAAAAAATGATTCCTTCGCATAGATATTTAGAATGTACCGTACATATAGTATACGGGTTTTTGAATAATACATCTTCAAAAGGACGTACATTATGTTTTAATTGTCAGCACATTATCGGCATTGTTACTTTTGGTGATGCTGAAACAATTTTTAATTTTAGCGTTGGTGGTTGGTAGTTTGGGTTTTTGGAAAATATTCAAGGATAATAAACCAAAATCAGATGTTGATATTGTTGGAGTAGGTCATTATGTAATAGACGAACAGGATGGCGTAAAGACGAAAGTTCCACGTATTGACCCTGTAAAAAAGGCAATAGACATCATAGCATGGATCAATAAAAAAACTGCACCTTCCGTACTTGTTGTTGGAAAAGTAGGGTCGGGAAAAAGTTCGCTTTTTGCTGAACTTTTATGGTTACAGACAGATAAGGAAGAATGTGCCAAATTTGGCAGAGAGTCAAAGTTTGCCGTAGTGTGTAGCCCAAAAACTATGGAAGAAGGAGTTATTCACGACTTTGCAATTCCTGATTTTTCTATAATTGATATGACGAAAAAACTTCCAAGTAATATCTTTGCTAACCACCATGCTTTTGTGGGTTCTATTTTGACAGCACTCTACTCGGATTTAACAGCAAGAGGTATGATGGCACATACTGTCATGACACAACTTTACAGACTGTTAACTACCTATGGAGAGATCAAGACTTGGAAAGATTTTGAAGATGCAATAGAGAGGGCTATGAAAGGCAGGGGGAATTTTGACAGGGCTGTCTTAGATGCGATAAAAGGGGATATACAATTTCTTAAAAATGCTGGAAAAGAAGGGAGTTTGGATATTGACTGGACAGATTTAAAATCCAACTATGTTCTGGATTTTGGAACTTTTGGGGATAACGAAATCGCAAAGGTATTTTTTCTAGAATATACTGTTAGGGATATTTTTTCAAAATGTAAAAATAAAAATTCTCTTTTAGCCATTGATGAAAGTTTTCGACTAGTCAACCTTGCACAAACAAGCCACCTATCAACCGTATTAAGAGAGGGTCGCACGAGGCTGACCCTTTACTTGGCAACGCAAAATTACTCTGACGTGCCACCCAAGAATAAACAATTTGGCAGTATATTTGCCCATGAAACACAAAACGAGGAAGATATAGAAGGATTTGCGGACAAGTTCCTCAAGCAATTTTGGGAATTAATAAGAGGTCATAAATTTATTGACTTGACACAAGAACACGCACTCGATAACTGTTATGTTTTTGAATTAGATATAACAAGATTGGATAAAGTCAGGAAAGAGGCTTGGGAAAAACATCTTGCTTTACAAAATATTCCTAATGAAATCAAGAAAGAGGAAATTTTTGAAGATGCTAAAGTTGCAGAAGATTTGCACTTGGATGAGAAAATAATTGAGGTGTTGACAAAGTCGCCTATTTCTCTACACGGTTACGGTATTGGAAAAGCACTTGGTTTTAATTCTGAAGATGCAATTAACGTAAGAAATCCTTTAAGAAAACTTGTATCAACAGAGGAAATTATTACAGATTATTTAGTGTATAAAAAAATTGAGGTGTTGTTTTATTCTATGTCAGGTACGGAACAATTTCATAATTTAATGTTAGAAAAAACTGAAGATGAAATTGTAGAAGCAGGATGGAAGATAGATGAGAGAGCAAGCAGGGGTGCGGAAATGCCCGATTTTAAAATATCAAAGGGAGGAGTTGAATGGATAGCCGAAGTGGAAACAGGGCGTAAAGAGTCACTCAAATTATTTGATGATAGGCTTGGAAAATATTCAGGTAAAGTCCTTCTGGTTTTACCGACTCAAAAAATGAAGCAGAGATATTCTGTTTTGGCAAATGTGAAGAACGGCAAGGCAAAAATGTGCCTTATACCAGAAATTGCCAAAGTTCTCTCGGAGACCTAATTGGACAAATTACCAAAGCCAGGAAAGGACTATGGAGAAGTTAAAGATAATTTTTTCTCACATTTGTTTCACTTTACTTCTAGTAAAGCGTGGGCTTTTCTGGGTCTGATCTTTGCAATTGGGACGATGAGTATTTTAGGAATTAAGGGGCAAGATGCACAAAATTATGTTTGGCTGTTTGGGGTGCTGATAATGTTGTTTATCGGTACACCTTTGTTTTTCAGATTCAAATATTTTCGAGAAATACCGAAAGGCTGGACACGAGAGCAGGTCAATTCTTGGGAGAAGTTGAAAAATAGTGGACTTGTGATAAAACAGGGATTTAGTACTTTTCAGAAAATACTGGCAGTCTACACTTTCGGTCTTGTGATTGTTTCCTTAGTTGCAGGAATTGTTAATTTTAAATTATTATTTGCAATAATCCCTATTGGCTTTATTGTATTGGTGCTTGGTTGCGTTGCACATGTTTACAAAGGGGCGTATGAAAATTATAAAAAGAATAAACCTTTTGAGGAAAATAATTATGCGGAAATGAGAGCGGTTAATGATGCAGTAATGGGGAAGCATGGTGGCTCTAAGGCATTACTACAAGCCCTTGCTTTTATTTTTGTACCTTTTTCAGGTATTGCCATCTTGTTTTTAATATCAAAATTAAGTGAAATACAATTAATATTTTTGAGTATTGGTATTATTGCATTAGTATTAGGAGTAATTCTTTATTGGCATAGTAGAAAAGAAAAAATAGATTTCAATGGTGCAGTTTTGAATAAATTGAAAAAGAAGTTTGGATAAAAGTAAAAGATTCTGTGTAATGGGTATTTAGAATGTACCGTACATATAGTATATTGGTAATAAAATGCAAAACCAAAATATAGAAAAAGAGAAAACATACAGAGTTGTAAGGCAGTATCACGACAAGGAGAACAAAATCGAATATGATTTGTTTATGGTTCTCAAGCCAAGGTACAAAAGAGTTACGACTGTACAGACAAAAACTATTGCTGAAGGTTGCAATACATCTGTTTTTGCTTTTGTAGTTGAAGATGAAACTATGTCAAAAGCAACCTTAGAAATATGGAACGGGCAAAAGGATTCTGTTAGTGGTAATATGTCAAGCAAGAGAGTGTTTGCAAAAAGTGTAGACATGAACATTGTTCACTTGCTCATTTCAGAACTAACTTCGAATGCCTTTGCAATACCTAACAATTCAGAATTAGTTGTGACTATCAGTGAAAAGGTGATGGATTTCGCAAGGATGGAGCAGAACAAGGCACAAAAGAAAATCGGATAAATGCGAAATAAAAAATGGATCATAGTTGGACAGGTTTTAGTTTTAGCTGTGGCGTTTTTCCTTGTAAGCGGGATTTACGCTTCCATTTTGTTTTTACTTAATGAGGTCTCATTTGCTTCAGTCATAACCTACTTGGAAATTTTGTCAGAAAGTGAGAGTATCAGCATACCTGTTTTTTTAGAGGGTTTGTTTTACTACACTTTTAAGAAGAATAAAAAACAGGTGGAAAAGTGATAAATAAAATATTTGATTTCTTGCTTGGGCTAATTGGTGATAGTGAAAGTGAGAATGATGAAATTTTTGATGCTGAACTAAAGGTGATTGAACGAGAAAAAATAAAAAAATTGAGACGAAGATAAATTGTGAACATAAGAAGTTGGTTTACTATCTTAGACGAAGGAGTAACATTCTATACGAGAATTGGGCTTGCCTTGACTGTGGCAAGATCGTAAGAAAACATATTTCCAATATTGAAATTTAAAAGTGGTTGTGTGGCTTACTAAATTCAGCCAACACAGAGAGTAACTACTTTCTTTTTAGCGGTTTTAGGTGCTGTTTGCGTTGCGTTCTTTTAGGCAACTCCAAAAGCCATCTCCTAAGAGTTACTTGACCGATGCACTCCTTTAGAGTCTGCATAGGTGTTCCGCTCTTGAGAGTTGCTTTCACTAATTCCGCTATTTCTTCGTAGGTTTCGTTATCCATTGGTTTCAACTCACCTAATTTCTTAGGTGATTACAATACGGCGATCTTCAACTTAAAGTTATTTTTAAAAATAATGAGGGGTGATGGTAAGAGTTAAGTGCATTTGAAAAACTAGCCTCAATGTAGAATGAGTTTAGTTGAAGAATCTTTTGATATTGAAAAAGCCAAATCTGAAATTAAGATTCTAGTTGATAAATATGAACGAGAAAAAAGTAATGGTAGGTTGGAATCATATTCTGAAGAACAAACAAAAAATGATTTTATTTTACGATTATTCAAAGCATTGGGATGGGATGTTTACAATGAACATGGCAATACTCTTACTGCTGAAGAAAAAGCTTCCAAAGGATTTGTAGATTATGCATTCAGAATAAATGATATCCCAAAGTTTTTCGTGGAAGCAAAGTCTTTCAAAGCAGGGGTTGACAAAGAGGATTATGCACTACAGGCAATAAATTATTCCTATCACAAAAGTACAACGTGGGCTATTCTTACTAATTTTGAAAAAATAAGAGTGTTTAACGCAGATTGGAAAGGTATGGATTCTCTACAAATCCAGTTTTACTCACTGAACTGCGAGAATTTTATCTCTGATTTCGATCAACTTCTGTTATTATCTAGAGAAAGTATGTTACAAGGTCTTCTTGATAAGCAGGCTGAAAAATGGGGTAAAAAGGTCAGAAAGACCCCGATTGATAAACAATTACTTTATGATTTTAATGAATTTAGAGAGATGTTAACAAAAAGTATTCTCAGAAAGAATGAATCTCTAAATCTGACGAGTGACGAACTGGATGAATCAGTGCAACATATGATTGACCGTCTCATTTTCATAAGAACGGTTGAGGATAGAGAAATAGAACCAAGACGTTTATTGACATTAGCTAGAGAAGATAACAAAGGTAATCTATGGAAAAAACTTTCTCAATTATATAGGGATTTTGATGAAATGTATGATAGCAATCTTTTTGCTACGCATGATTGTGAAAAATTAGTAATTGATGATGATATTTTAGAAACCGTAATCAAAAGATTGCATGAAACAGATGATCATACAATTCGATATAATTTTGCAGCAATTGATGCAGATGTATTAGGTAACGTATACGAACAGTACCTTAGCCATATCTTAAAAAAGACTAAAAAAAGTGCTATTTTACAAGACGGGTCTGCAAAAAGAAAAGAAGAAGCTATCTATTATACTCCTACTTATGTGGTTGATTACATTATAAAAAATACTGTTGGTGTATTGGTTAAAGATAAAAATCAAAATTATAAGAAATTAAAAATTATAGACCCATCTTGTGGTTCTGGTTCTTTTTTGATTAAAGCTCTTGATTATCTTATATCATTTGATGCGGATATAGAGAAATTCCAAGAACTGAAAACAGAACTTTACGGTAAGGGTTTAACAACTGAGAGATTTTATTATCTAAAAAACAACATTTTTGGAGTAGACCTAGACCAGAAGGCGGTTGAGATAGCTCAATTGAACTTGATGCTTAGATCAACCGAAAGAAAAGAACGATTACCTCAACTCCAATGCAATATCAGGTTAGGAAATAGTCTTATCACAAAATCTGAATCTTCTGACAAAAATATGGATTGGAAAGAAAAATTTCCTCAGGTCTTTCAAAGTGGGGGATTTGATGTTGCTGTTGGTAATCCGCCTTACTTTAATATCTAAACATTACATGATGATAGATACAAAGAAGGTCTACAGGCTGAATTTCCTGAAATATTTACTGGTCAAAATGATATTCTTTATTTCTTCTTTGGTTTGTCAAAGAAAATTCTAAGAGAAGGAGGTTATCTTGGATTTATTGTTTCCAGATATTTCATAGAAGCAGATTTTGCTGAGAAATTACGGGAATTTTTGATTAATAATATGGAAATAATACAGATAATTGATTTTGGAAGTAAGGTACGAATCTTTAAAGATGCAAGTATTAACACTTGCATAATAATTCTTAGAAATGTTGTTAATGAAAAGAAAGACAATCTTATTAAAATAGTTAAGGTACAAAATTGGACAAGAAGTAATCAAGAGCTTTTAGAATTTATTAGTAATAATATTTCTAACTCGATAAAAACTCCTGAAATAGAAATACATCAAAGACATCAAGTCGATCTCTCAATCGCAGGGTGGATGCTATCCGATGAGAAAGTTGTCTCAATAATGGATAAGCTATCTCCCAATTCGATACCTTTGGGAGTACGAAAAGATGGGGAAGGTGCATGCAAGATACTAAAAAGTCTCGAGTCCGGTTTAGATCAAACCAAAATAGGTGATAAGGAATCTCAGGTGTTTTGTGTGACAAAAGAAACAATGGAAAAAAAGGGATTGGAAAGAGAGATCCTTAAACCATTAATACGGAATGGAATGATAAGACGATACCAGATAAATTATGATGACGAATATCTGATTCTAACATTAGATGATACTCAAATAGAAAAGTATCCTAACATAAAAAAACACCTCGCCGAGTTTGAAACTCAGCTAAAAGAGAGATATGACTATAAAAAAGGTAATTTTCCTTTTTGGAGATTGTCCAACTTGAGAAGTATAGATCAACTTCTTTCAAAAGAAGATAAGTTATTTGTGCCATTCATTGCACCAGAAAATCGATTTGTTTTCATAACATCCGATTCTTTTATTTGTAAAACGGATGTTTACGTGTTGATTTTAAATGATATGAGATTTAATTTAAGATATATTCAAGGGATTTTAAATTCTAAACTTATGAATTATTGGATAAAACATAATACTAAAACTGTTGATGGCTCTGCCAGAACTTCTAGTGGTGAAAAGAAAAGTAGGCATTATTATACAAAAGAAAGCATTGTTGATATACCTATAAAAATTATGTCGCCTGAAATGCAAGAAAAACTCACTAACTTAGTAATTGAAATTGAATTACAATACACTCAATTAAAACCATTTGCAGATAAAGATAATTTAGCAAAGAAACAGATAGAAGAAGAAATCAATAAAATTGATTCTGAAATTGACAAAATCGTTTACAAAATTTATGGCATAAATGAAGATGAAAGGATGATTATAGAGAATAGCCTAAAATAATTTAATTACCATGCAATTTAACTGAGGATATGGTGGATTCTACTTCAAAAGCATTGATGGATTTCATTCAGGCTGAGCGTAGCACATATGCTCAATGTCCAGATTGCCAAGCAATTCACCGATTGAATGAGTTCAAAATATTTCAGGGTAAGAAGCCACCAAAGGACTTGCTAGACCAGCTTAGACTGGCAGAAGAAGAATTCGAGGAGAGGAAAAAGAAGATAATTGAACAATCAATTGAGCGATCTAAACTTGTTTACATAGGAAAAACGTTAGAACATCTTGCTCCTACGATTGCCACATGGGGTCATAAACCAAGAGACTGTCGCTTTCTTGCTGAGCCTATTGATTTTATAGCATTTGACGGTTTATTTGAAAATGACGAAGTGCATCAGATAACTTTCATAGAAGCCAAAACGGGAAATGCAAAGCAATCACCTAGAGAAAAGAGCATCAAGAAGGCGATTGAAAACGGTAAAGTCCAATTTGAAGAGTTTAGAATAAAAACTGATACCTAGATACGGATAATCAATGATGATCAGCTAGTTTTCTAGTTTGCCAGTACACGTTATCCAGTTTAAATTTAAGACAAAATTTTCTAACACGTCACGTCCTAATACAGCTTCTATCTTTTTTGAGCCTACGGTTAGTCCCTCACTTAGTCCGTTAATTCTTAAATTTCTTGTAAAACTACCCACAGTTATTTCAGTCTCATAAACTGGTATTTTTACATCATTATGTACTAAACCATGAATACACATAGAACCTCCAAAAGCCCCCTTGAAATCAAGTTTATTATCAATACAGATCTTGTTAGATACAAAACTATGTTTTGCTCCAGTATCTATCAACGCATCAATTGGTTTTGGAATTCCTTTTACTTGTACATTGACAAAAAAAGCATTTTCTTCCTTACTTAATACTGGCTGACTCATTTTAGAAAGTGGAATATTCTTTCTTAAATGAATGTGAATAGAAAGGTCTTTTTGGATATTTCACACTAGATTTCTCAATCAGTTTATCCACATCATCACCAGTAAATATCTCTCCACCACAAACTACTATTTCTTTTCCCTGATATTTTGATTCTAGTTCTTTTCTTTTATCCTCAAAGAGTGCTTCCTGAGTAAAAAGATCAACCACATATTTTTCATTTATAGTGCCATTTGCAATTAAGGCTGAGACAGTATTCTCTAATTCTGATAACACACTTTTTAGAATCAAAGTAGTTGTAGCAAATGGAATCATGGTCGTATGAATTTTTTGATTTGTAAAATCAACTATGATAATTTGTAGTAAGTTATCAAATCCAAATCTTCCGCCAATCGTTGGATATTCTCTTGATTTTCCGATTGTTTTTATTTCAAGAAAATAGATTAGTTTTGGAATATTGGATACAGTAGGTTCTCTTTTATTTTCTACATTTTTACATGGATCTGTTTGATATTGTAAAACTAACAATTATACCCCTAATCCTCGTTTTTTCTGTATTTGTTTTTCTACATCATATTCTGCATTAGTAAGTACTTTAACGATATTGGTAGATTGGAAAACGTAAGCAGGCTGACCAGTGTTTTGATCTTTAATTGGTTCACCGCTTGTATCAAGAAGTTTCATAACTTTGGTAACTGCTATCTTTACTGCTATAATCATGTTATCTTCAGGTACTGAAACATACGTCCAACCTTCTTCAAGAGTATTGTGTGGAGTATACCTTTGCTTAGGTTGTGGAGGATTAAATGTCATGATCAAAATACTTCATATCTATTAATAAATAGTAGGTATGATTTTGTCAGTAAACTAGACTTTTACGTAGTCTAATCACTCAGTGACAATTCACCCGTTACTTCATGCACCTCTCTTGAGTCTACTCTCTCATTCGCTCCGTGCCGATTCACCCGTCTTCGCTTCGCTCAGCCACCCTCTCAGCACCCACTTGTTTGAACGGCTCACAAATGAGTTCTCTGGGTATCGACAATCGTCGCTTTGCTCCTCAGGTCGCCCAGCCCTCCGACTTTTGACAAAGTCTACGGGACGAACTTAGTGAGTGAGAGCACAAGTATCACCCTTTCTGAAAAAAATTCACCCGTCTTCGCTACGCTCAGCCACCCTCTTTTTTTCTTCAAGGTCTCATATTTGCTTCACAAATACGGTCAGTCTTTACGACTGACCGCTTCCGCTCTCACTCACTCGGGACGGTGACCGTAGGTCACCTCTCGGGTCGCTTTGCGACCCTCGCCCTCATTCGTTCGCCGTTAAGGGAGGGACTCCGTAAACTTCGTTTACTCCGCACTTCGACTTCTGACGAAGTCTACGCTTGGCAGGGAGGAAAACTACTTTTTCCCTCTCGTTTCACGAGACCCTTTCCTTTAGTATGAGAGACAGGTTTTGGATTTTAGACAGACTTTGAACTTACACTTCATAAAACTTACAGGCTAAGTTTTATCAAAACTGACCGTCTTTGACCGTTTTGACAGGCTTTGTTAATTGTCCGAGTCTGTAAGATGGGATACAAGCGAAGATCGTAGTAGTATTGGTTAGTTTAATGGAGGAAATATGGATTCTAAACATCGCTTTAATAGATCATAGATTAAATCATCACTATGAAGGCTAGCTCACTTGCCTCCATGATTTCATCGCTCAATGCAGTTGCAATGGGTGAAAGCAAGGCAGATGTTGTCTTGAAAAACTGTAGGCTGGTTAATGTATTCTCAAGGGAAATTATACCTCAAATTCATGTGGCAATCAAAAAAGATAGAATTGCATATGTAGGAAAGGATGCGTCTCACACAGTTGGAGAGAAAACGGGTGTCATTGATCTACAGGATAGGTACATCACACCAGGATTTGTAGATCCTCATATACACATAGATCAATATGTTCTTCCATCAGAGCTTGCAAAAAAATCACTTCTGTCAGGTACTACTACTTTGTTTGCAGATCCGATTGACATTGTAAGTGTTTGCGGTTACAGGGGATTCAAGGAATTTATTAAAATGACACAGAGTCTTCCAATCCGGGTTTATCATGTAATTCCTGGAGGACTACCTGTTGATAGAAAATTCAGTCACGCAAGAACATTGACCAAAAAAGAAGAGATCGAGGGGCTAGATATTGAAAACGTAGTTGGATTGGGAGAAGTATTTTCTTGGACCAAAGTCACAACGCGAGATCCTAGTACTATGAAAAGTATATCAAATGTTTTAGAAAATAATGGCATCATAAATGGTCACACTGCTGGTGCAAGTGATAAAAAACTAAATGCATACATTGCTTCTGGAATTCTCTCATGTCATGAACCAATTGATTATGATCAAGTCCTAGAACGACTCAGACTTGGAATGTGGGTCATGATGAGAGAAGGCTCTATCAGACGAGACCTAGATAAAATCCTGCCTAACCTGCTGTCTCATAAAACATATCTTGATAGATTGATGTTCTGTACAGATGGGGTTAACCCAAAAGATATTGTAGATTATGGTATGATTGATCATTGCATAAGAAAATCTATCTCTATTGGCATGGATCCAATAGATGCCATAACTATTGCATCAAAGAATTCCTTTGAGTATTACGGCATGAGCAAGAATCTCGGTGCAATAGCGCCCGGCAAGTTAGCTGATATTCTAGTCTTTGACGATCTGGAAAAGATCAAACCAAACAAGGTCTTTGTAGGAGGAAAACTGGTGGTCGCTCACAACAACCTTGTAGTAGACATACCCAAGACCATAATCCCGGACTGGATGAGAAAAACTGTGAAGACAGGAATAAAGTTTGGAGAAAAAGACTTTGTTATACAAAGCAAGGGGAACACAGCGCAAGCATTGGTTATCAGGCTTGATACTGAAATAATAACAAAAATGGATCAGGAAGAGCTTCAGGTAAGAGATGGTAATGTGGTGGCATCGCTCGATAAAGACGTGTGGAAGGTAGCAGCCATTGATAGAACATATGGTACTGGAAAAAAATCTGTGGCATTTTTAAGAAATTTTGGTGCTGATGTAGGGGCATTTGGGTGCACACAGAGCTTTCATGAAAATGATATGATAGTTATAGGCTCAAATGAAAAAGACATGGCCTTTGTTGCAAATAATCTGACTAAAATGCAAGGCGGCATGCTTGTCGCTAAAAATGGTAACATCCTAAGTAAATTCTCATTGCCTCTTGCAGGCCTGATCTCTTCATTATCTTTTGAAAAAACATTAGACGAATACTCTAGTATAGATTCTAAACTAATCGAGACTGGATGTAAATTCAAAAACCCTCACCTAATACCTCTTTTCTTACCGTTTCTTGCATTGCCTGAGATCAGAATCTTGTATACTGGTGTTGTAGACGTTAAAAATAGAAGATACTTGAAGATCTTGAATCGATAAGATATTAAAAGGGGCAATTAATTACATGAATTAAGGGATTAATTTTGGCATCTATTCAACAAACACCACAAGGACCTGTATTAGTACTAAAAGAAAGTGCATTACAACAAAAGGGAAGAGATGCACAAAAGAATAACATTGCTGCCGCAAAGTTAGTCGCAGAACTTGTAAGAACAAGTCTTGGTCCACGTGGAATGGACAAAATGCTTGTTGATTCTCTAGGCGATGTTACAATTACAAATGATGGCGCTACTATTTTAAAAGAAATTGATGTCCAACACCCGGCTGCAAAAATGATGGTTGAGATTTCAAAAACTGTTGATAATGAAGTAGGTGATGGTACCACATCTTCTGTAGTATTTGGTGGTGCTTTGTTAGCAAAAGCCGAAGAGCTTCTAGAAAAAGACGTTCACGCTACAGTGATTATTGAAGGATACCAGGCAGCTGCAGAAAAAGCACTTTTACTTCTCACTGAAATGGCAAAGCAAGTAGATCCAAATGATAAAGAAACCTTGTTAAAAATTGCAAAAACAAGTATGCAGTCAAAGCTTATTTCAGAAGACAGCGACATGTTATCCAAACTTGTAGTTGATTCCATACTGCAAGTTGTAGAAAAGGAAGCAGAAGGACACAAAGTAGATCTTGACAATATCAAGGTAGAAAAGAAAGCAGGAGGTTCTATTAGAAATACCCAATTTATCAAAGGCATAGTACTTGACAAGGAAGTTGTCCACAGTGGTATGCCCACTAAAATAGAAAAGGCAAAGATTGCATTACTCAATTCAGCTTTGGAGATTGAAAAAACGGAGATGAGTGCAGAAATTAGAATTAGCGACCCAACACAAATGCAGATGTTCCTTGAGGAAGAAAATAGAATGCTCAAATCGATGGTAGATAAAATTCATGAAATTGGCGCAAATGTGTTGATTTGTCAAAAAGGTATAGATGACATCGCACAGCATTATCTAGCTAAACAAGGCATACTTTCAGTTAGAAGAGTAAAAGAAAGTGATATGACAAAGCTTGCCAAGGCAACTGGAGGCAGAATCAGTAGTAATATCGATGACATGATTCCAAAGGACTTGGGTTTAGCAGATCTTGTAGAACAAAGAAAAGTGGAGACAGACAAATGGGTCTTCATTGAAGGCTGTAAGAATCCAAAAGCCATTACATTGTTGCTTAGAGGAGGATCTCAAAGAGTTGTGGACGAAGTTGATAGATCAATGCATGATTCTCTGATGGTTGTAAAAGATGTGATAGAAAAACCAGCAGTTGTGGCTGGAGGTGGTGCACCAGAAGAATTCTTGGCCTCAAATCTAAAGGAATGGGCAGACAAATTTGAAGGAAGAGAACAACTTGCAATTAAAAAATACGCTGAAGCTCTAGAGGTAATTCCATTAACAATTGCAGAAAATGCAGGAATGGATCCAATCAATACTATGATTACACTTCGCGCAAAACATAGTCAAGGAAGAAAATGGACCGGTATTGATGCCCGAAACACTAGAGTTGCAGATATGTTTGCAATTGATATCATAGAACCAGTTGTAGTAAAAGAGCAGATAATAAAATCTGCAACCGAAGCAGCGTGTATGATACTTAGAATTGATGATGTAATTGCCTCGTCCGGTGGCAGAGGTGGCGGAAGAGGTCCGCCGATGGGCTAAGCCTTTTCATGTTAGAAAAGCTACAAAATCTAAAACTAGTTAATTCAGTTGTTGTGCTAAATGATTTTTTCCTAGATCGTATAATCAAGATTCAAAATTTAGATAATCTCTACCAGCAAATTTTAGAAAAAAGCAAGTTAGGTGGAAGTATTCGCGGAATTCCGCAAACAGATCTAAAGGGCGGAAATGCAACAAATGTTGCATATGCTCTTGCAAGACTTGGTTGTCCAGTATCATTGATCACAATTGCAGATAAGACTAGCTCTCAAATAATAAAAGAAACTTTTTCTGAATTTGACAAAGTCTCGTTGTCTATAATAGATGGAAAACCAGGACGAACAACATCGCTTGAATTTAACAATGCTGGAAGCATTGTGAACGTAATGATTTCTGATTTAGGAGATAATGAAAACTTTGGACCTGAAAAACTTGGAACCGCGGAACAGAATATGCTTGCAAGTGCTGATGCAGTAATTATGACAAATTGGGCAAGCAATAAAAAAGGAACAGAATTGTCACAGTTTGCATTCTCCAAATCTACATCAGCTTTTCATCTTTTGGATCCAGCTGATATACAATCAAGATCGGAAGAATTCAAACAAGCGCTACCCAAACTTGTAGATCACCTAAATTCTTTATGTGTCAACGAGAATGAATGTAATGTTCTTCTAAAACAGTCAGAACTAGACATGATTTCTGGAGAAAAAGAAACCAAAAAACTCGTACTAGAGTTGGCCAAGAGATATTTGATACCTATTGACCTTCATACCTCTACAGGATCATACTGGTCAAATGGGCAAGAGGTAGAATATGCCAAATCTTTTCAAGTTCAACCCAAATTTGTAACAGGAGCTGGGGATGTTTGGGACGCCGCAAACATGCTTGGATATCTTGCAAGTCTAGGTGATCTTGAAAGACTACGGTTTGCAAACGGTGCGGCTTCTCTATATGTTGGCAACCCTCTTGGAATTCCACCAACAATGGATGAAGTTTTGTCGTTTGTTAGGGCTAATAGTTCATAGCCTGCAATTATTTGTATAAAATTGATGAAATTATCATACCAAACAGTGTTTTTAGATAAAAAAACTGATCTTGGTGATACTACAAATTGAGAGAAAGGTTTTTTAATAATCTAAAATTTAGAATTGACAAGTTGAATTACAAATTTTTTGTTGCAATACTAGCTGCAATGATTTTCTCTGCAGTGTTGCCAACAATATCTGCAAATGCTCAAACCAGCTCATCAAGCGGTTACAGCGCATCACAATCCCTTCAACAATGTATTCAACAATTTCAAGGTACAGATCACGTTTACTGTACTAATTTCTATACCTCTGACGTTGCAAGATCAGGTACATTAAACCAATATTTCTTACAAGGTTCACTTACAAATAGCATTGTGGTATATGAAAACACAAAGGTTACACTTTCTGGTCTCAAATCAACAACTCCTGATGCTGGCAAGACATTGACTTATCAATGGGGTCAAGTTTCTGGTGATGCCGTAACATTTACTCCAAGTTCTAGTGCTCCAGTGATATCTTTCATAGCTCCTCCAGTACCTGCAAATGAAGTCAAGTCATTAAAATTATCATTAACTGTAAATGATGGATATGGATTAAATGATACTACAACATTCAATGTTGTGGTTTTACACCTTAATCATCCTCCGGTTGTTACAGTAAACCCTGACCAAGTCGTCGATGAAGGAGCTACAGTATCTCTCATGGCTACCGCAACAGACCAAGACAATGATCCATTAACACTAGCATGGGGTCAATATTCTGGCTCTGCTGTACAATTATCATCAACTAGCACTACTGGCACATCATTTATCGCTCCAGCTGTACCACCTGGTCAAACTGCAACTTTACTATTTGTATTTACTGCAGATGATGGAAATGGAGGCAAGTCAGCAGCCATGACAAAGGTTACTGTTAAAAGTACTCACCAAGATCCGACTGTAACATGCCAAGATGCTTCTGTTAATTCTAATTCTCTAGTTAGATTGCCGGTATCAGTTGCAAACCCGAGTGGCGATACAATCTCATACTATTGGAGACAGATCTCTGGACAGCCAGTACAATTGTCTTCTAGTACTGACATGAGTCCAACATTTGTAGCACCAACTCCAAGTGGTACAAGCGGTACACTTCAATTCACACTAGATGTATCTGATAACATGGTTGATATCCCATCATGTTCTGTCACTGTAAAGATCAACAATCTCCCACCAGCAGGACAACCACCAGTTGCTAATGCAGGTCCAGATCAAACAGTCTCACCAAATAGCAGAGTTGTATTAGATGGAAGTGCTAGCACAGGTGACGGTATCACATACAAGTGGGAACAAATCAGCGGTGACCCAGTCACTCTAATATTGGGCAGTACAGCTAATCCGGCATTCTACTCACCATCTGCTGACTATGGTCAACAGAAAGTAGTAGAGTTCAAACTCACCGTAAGCAATCCATATGGTACAGATACCAGTACAGTAAAGATTACAATAGTTCAGGACAGTCAACCACCGACTGCCAGAATAAACGTAACACCATAATTCTCTCATTTTAAAAATATCTTTTAAAATAAGGTTCCATAAATTTTAGGTAAATTTTATATTTTTATTGAGGCTCTATTGTAGCAGGTGGTTTGCTTGAAATTACATAGCTAACCCAAGCTACATCTTCTACTTCGTTTGTGATTCTATTACTAATTCTTTCAAGTATCTCAGACGGTAGTCTTGTCCAGTCTGCAGTCATGGCATCAATAGAATCAACTATCCTAACAAGAACCACGTGACCATATTTTCTCTCATCGCCAACTACTCCTACGGCTCTATCATCTCCAACTGCTGCATATGCTTGCCAAACCTTTCCATGCCATCCTGATGATACAAGCTCATCTTCTACAATCTTGCTTGCCTGTTTTGCAATCTGTAATTTCTCTGGAGTAACTTCACCCATTATTCTTACTGCAAGACCAGGTCCAGGAAACGGATGACGATAAAGTAGTTTATCAGGAACGTCTAGGATCTTGCCAACTTTTCTTACCTCATCCTTGTACAAGAATCTGAGTGGCTCCAAGACTTGCAAGTTCAACCATGAAGGTAATCCTCCAACATTGTGATGGGTTTTAATTACTGCTGCAGGGCCTTTTGAAACTCCACTTTCTATTACATCTGGATAAAGTGTACCCTGAGCTAACCATTTGAAGGGACCGTTCTTCTCAGCGAATTCTGTGAATATTTTGACGAATTCTTCTCCTACAATCTTTCGTTTCTGTTCAGGATCAGTTATTCCCTCAAGTCTTGTAAGAAATCTTTCTTTGGCATTTATTACTGTGAAATTCATCCCAAAATTATTTTCAAACATGTTTTCTACCTCTACTTCTTCATCCATTCGTAAAAGGCCATTATCTACAAAAACACACCTGAGCCTGTTTCCTATTGCCTTTTGAATCAACAATGCAGCTACCGTGGAATCAACACCGCCACTTATTCCACACAATACGTTACCGTCAATCTTTGAAATTTCTGATACTGTTGATTCTATAAAATTCTCTAAGGTCCAGTCTTGTTTTGCTTTACATATATTTAAGACGAAATTCTTGAGAACTTGAATTCCATTTTCAGTGTGAATTACCTCTGGGTGAAACTGGATGCCGTATGCCATCTTTTGCTTGTTTGCGATTGCTGCTGCAAAAGAATTCTCGGTATGACCTATTACAGTAAATCCGTCTGGTAAGGTTTCGGCAGCATCACCATGGCTCATCCAAGCTCTCGTTGATTGACCCATGTCTGCTAGCAGATCAGAATTGTTGTCTATGCTAAGTAAGGACGATCCATATTCCTTGTGAGAACTCTTTACTTTGCCTCCAAATTTATTCACAATTAATTGGTGGCCGTAACATATGCCAAGTACGGGAAGGCCTATCTCAAATATTCCGTTTGTTGGTTGTGGTGAATCCTTATTGTATACACTTGCAGGTCCTCCACTGAATATTATGCCACTGGGATTCATTTTCTGTAGTTCTTCTAATGATATGTCGTATGGAACAAGTTCTGAGTAGACTGAAAATTCTCTAATTCTTCTACAAATGAGGTGACTATACTGAGAACCAAAATCTAATACAATTATCTTGTCCATGGTATCACTTTTGAGAATTTTCAAGCATTCTTGAAAATGACCAAGTTATTGTATTTATTATCTCGTTTACCCTTTCCTTTTGACGATAATTCTTGATGAGAATTTCACTGATCCTATTACCATTTTTGTTTACTAAACATGATATTACAGTATTTTGTGGAATTATGCCGTTCTGGGCATCAAGTCTATCTTGGTTTTCCATTCCTCCAATTATTCTTCCTAGGAAAAATGACTTGAATGGATGAGTTTCCATGTCTAACATGATATCTTCTGATGGGATGATCACTAGCTCATCCGAAGTTACATGTACATTTGCTAAAATTTTATTGTCTTGTGTCTTGATGGGTATGACAGAAGATGTTGGCTGACTCTGTGGCATGTTCTGTTTGTTGGATACAAACGAAGATGCTTTACTAAAACTTGATTGCTTTACAAGAGAATCAAGAATACGAAGATTATGCTTAAACTTGTCTACTTCTCTTTCTTTTTTCTCAATTTCTTCAGAGATCCATTCTCTTAATTCTAAAATGTCACGCAGATTCTCCTCTGAATAATCCATGTTTTTTCTATTGTTGAGTGGATATAAATATTAAAACAAATCTTATCATCTGACTAATCTTTGAAGATCTGTCAATTTTATATTTTTGAATCCTGCTATTGACTGAGATGTTGTATAGAGATCTACATTACTCTTTGAAGCTAGCCACTCTAAGAGTGATTTTGCTTTTCTCATCTTTTTTATCTTTACAAGTCTGTTATAAGCTCCCTCTTTGGAATATTTTCCTACATGCATCCCAAAATCCATTCCAATCAGAATAATTTTGGATGCTCCAAAATGATTGGCAAGAAACACACATCTGTCACCGTCTGTGAACCCTCCAAAGTTTCTGATTTTTCCAAATGGCTTATCCTCTGTAGTTCCTGTGCAATACCTGAATGAAACCGCATATGGTAGTCTTCTAATATTGTCTCCATGTGCATGCACAATCATTATTGATTTTGACTCAGATGATTTTCTGAGGGACTCTATATTTCCATCAAGATCTGTTACTATGATATCGGGTATCATATTATTTTCAAGCATTGCTTGTGTCGCACCATCTGCAACAATCTTTGTGAAACCTTTGAATTTTTTAAGATGTACCAAGGAATGACTCAAAGATGGTCCTGCGCCAATAACAAAAACAGTTTTGTTTCTAATTTTTCTCTCCAAGGCATTCATCTGAAATTTATTTTTTAGAAATGAATTGAGGATCTTGGCTGATTTTATCTCTCTTGATCTATCGTAATTGAATTCTTTAAGAATTTCTAGATATTTCTGTTGCCAACCATTCAAAGTCATGTAAGTCTAAATGTATCTGGGTTAATCATAAACCATATGCATCAGCTGGCAAGAGTGAGTGTAGGTGATTCTAATCCAATACGAATAATGGGAATAATTAATACAAGTCCAGAATCATTTTACAAAAAATCAGTATTCACTGATAAAAAAATCATAGAAAAAACTGCCAAATTGATGGAAGAAGAAGGTGCTAATTTTATTGATGTTGGGGGAATGTCCACTGCACCCTATCTCAAGACTCTCGTGTCAGAAAATCAAGAGATAAAAAGAATCACGAATGCTATAGACGCTATTAAAAAAGTCTCCAAATTACCCATCTCGATTGATACGTGTAGGGCAAAGGTGGCAGAAACCGCTCTTCAATTAGGTGCAGAAATAGTTAATGATGTTTCGGGATTAAAGTATGACAAAAACATGATTGACGTACTTGAGAAATACTGCCCATCTGTTATTTTATGTGCATTTAGTAACAAGTCAGTTGTTGGAGGAAATCAAGTCTCACAGGCAAGAAGATTGATTGGCCAGAGTGTCGCACTGGCATTAAAATCAGGAATACACACAAACAAAATTGTAGTAGATCCAGCTATTGGTTTTTTTAGAAAAAAGGCACAAGGTGTGCTGTTTACAAAAATAAATTCTGATTGGCTACAAAGAGATATGCTGGTGTTGAAAAATCTAAATCACATAAAACAAGAATATCCGATTCTTATTTCAGTTTCACAAAAATCATTCATAGGAGAACTGTTAGGAGAATCTGATCCTGCAAATCGACTCTATGGATCTCTTGCAGCAGAAACTTTTGCTGCACTAAATGGTGCTGACTTGATAAGGACTCATAATGTCAAGGCCACAAGTAATGTTGTGCAGATCGTAAAAAACTTACAAAATTTCAAGAAAGGCTTATAACAGATTTTCATTCTAATCAAGAAGGTTTAGTTGGAAATACGGGAAGGACTAACATTTGACGATGTACTCCTTGTTCCCAAACGATCTGGTATAGTTACTAGATCTCAGACAAATTTACAAACAAAACTTTCCAAAAATATCGCTCTTAACATCCCGATCATTAGTGCAAACATGGACACTGTCACTGAATCTGCCATGGCAGTTGCAATAGCAAGAGAGGGAGGAATTGGAATCATACACAGATTTCTTACCATCTCAGAACAGGTAAATGAAGTACTCAAGACTAAACGTTCAGGTAGCATAATAATAGAAAATCCATATACTATACATCCAGATCAGACGGTGCGTGAAGCTATAGAATCCATGAGGGAAAAAGGAGCTTCGGGATTGCTTGTGACGGACAGTCAGGGTCAGTTAGCTGGAATACTGACAAGACGAGACATTGTAATGTTAGAACCTAAAGATGAAAGTAAAAAGGTCACCGAAGTCATGACAAATGATGTTATTACTGCACAATTTGGAGTAGATATAGTTCAAGCCAAGGACATACTAAGAAAAAATTGCATTGAAAAATTACCACTTTTGGATGAAAGGGGACATGTAAAAGGCTTGATCACTAGTAAAGACATTATAAATTCTGGTAATTATCCCCAAGCCTCAAAGGACAAAAAGGGAAGGCCACTAGTTGGTGCAGCAGTTGGTGTAAAAGGTGATTTTATGGAAAGAACTGAAGCATTGTTAGATGCAGGTGCCGATGTTATAGTAGTGGACATTGCACATGGTCATAGTGAAAACGCACTCAATACAGTTCGGTTGATAAAAAAAGCATTTCCAAACTGTGAATTGATTGCAGGAAATGTGGCTACTGCTCAAGGAACCGAGGATCTAATCAAAGCTGGAGTGGATGCAGTAAAGGTAGGAGTGGGTTCTGGTTCAATATGTATCACTAGAGTAATCACTGGTTCTGGAGTGCCACAACTTACTGCTGTAATGGACTGTGCACAAGTTGGTAAAAAATATGATATTCCAATAATATCTGATGGTGGTGTAAGAACATCAGGTGATGCTACCAAGGCACTTGCCGCAGGAGCATCTACTGTAATGGTTGGAAGCTTGTTGGGCGGGACCGATGAAAGCCCAGGTTCATTTATGATGAAAAATGGCAAGCGATACAAGATTTACAGGGGAATGGCATCATTTTATGCAGCTCTTGGAAGAAAAAATAAAGAAACTAGCAATGCTTCGATGGTAGAAGATCTCAACGATTATGTTGCAGAGGGTGTTGAGGCAATGGTTCCATACAAGGGAAGTGTAACTGATATCATAAAACAACTAACTGGAGGAATTCGTTCCGGGTTGAGCTATTGTGGTGCAAATAACATTTTACAAATGCAGCAAAATGCAGAATTTATAAAAATGTCAACTGCGGGATATGCAGAAAGTCAACCACATGATGTCGAATTGATGTGATTTACTTTAAATATAATCACTAATTAATTTTTCATAATGCTTACAAAAAAATCTGTAGTTGGAATTGGAATAGGTCTAGCTGCTGTTGTACTGGGTACCTTTTTCATGTTACAGACAATTATGACCAATGTGCATGATGTCAATGATACCGTAGATATTAACAAAAACGACGTCTTTCAGTTTGATGCAGAAAAACATTATCACGAACTTCTTAATGTTACTGGAAGTTCATTTCACATACATATGAAGACACCTAGTACAGGTCTGCAAATTGACAAAGATTTTCAAAAGGAAGTAAGTTTGGACTGGTACAGTCTTGAGAATGGACAACACTTCATAAACATAACAAACACTGGAGATTCAATACTTCATGTAACTGGAAAACTAGAAGCAGTTACAAATCCATTAATATTCACATCACATCTACTAGTCATATCGTCTGGAATCCTAGTAATTGGAATAAGTGCAGCGTTCTCAATTAGAAAACCAAAAGGGTTCTAGACTAGTTCAGCTCGTGGATAGGAACCTAGTATCTTGAGAAATGTTGTGTTTGCCTTTATCTTCTCAAGAGTATCTTGTATATTTCTGTCATCTTGGTGGCCCTCAAAATCTACGTAAAAATTGTATTCCCAAGGGGTACTCTTTGTGGGACGCGATTCAATCTTTGTTAAATTGATGTTACTTGTGTTGAATTTCTCAAGAATGTTATACAATGTGCCTGGGATGTGTCTTATTGCAAAAATTATTGATGTCTTATCTTTGGATGTTCTCTCTTTTTTCTTGTTTGCCAAGATGAGAAATCTGGTATAGTTATTTGGGTTGTCCTCTATTCCCTCTCTTATTATTGGAACATTGTATATCTCAGCTGCCTTTCTGCTGGCAATACAGGCAATGTTGCTCTTGTTAAGTTCTAGAAGAATCTTTACACTCCCAGCAGTATCATAAGTTGGTATGGGCTTCAAGTGATTCTCTTGAATGAACTTTCTACACTGACCAAGTGCCTGTGGATGGGAATACACTGTATCAATTTCTTTCAAACTCTGTAAACCAATAAGGCAATGAGATATTCTGTGATATGTCTCGTCTACCACACTGAGCTTGGTGGTAAGTAACAAATCATAGCTCTCGCCCACACTTCCCTCCAGTGAATTTTCTACAGGAAGTATAGTGTAATCCGATCTTCCATTTTCTGTAGAATCCAACGCCTCATAAAATGTAGGATATGGCATTGTCTCTACTGATTCTTTGAAAAAACTAACTGCAGCAGCTTGACTGTATGCTCCAGACTCTCCTTGGAATGCTACTTTTAACATATTCTTAGTTGGAATTGAATTTTATAAAATCGCTGTTTCCAAATCTGGTTGACAACTTTCTCTCTTCTATGTATCCACAATCTATGCACTTTATGTTACTGCCCATTGAAACAACTTTTCCTCCACATTTGTTACACTGGGTAAACAAAACTCCAAGTTCAGGTTCACTAATTGTTGCATGTACAACACCATTGAGGAGATTGATTATTTTTGCAGATACTATGTCACCTACTCTTACAAGAATTCTCTTCTTTGCTCCCTTTGCCTGACAAATGCATTCTAGACCTGAATGTGTAGGTTTTCCATTTATGTATAAAATGTTTATGGCAAACATGTTATTCATCAACGCTGAAATATTTCCTGTTACCACATCATTTGTTTTGGCAACTGCAGGTTTTCGCATCTCATTGATTTTTGCTATGCGGCTTACCTTGTCAAATTCTGGGGTACCTATGACTAATGATCTTATTGACTGACCGTCATCAAAGGTATTGTTGCCCATCTCAAATTCTTCAATTATTGCAATTTTATCCCCTGGAAGGGTTGGTTTCTGAGACAATGTCTTGATTTGCAATTTGATGATTATAATTGTTTATTTGGGTTTCTTTTAGGCATAAATTCCAAAATTATGGGGAAAATAGAAAGTGGCTAGAAGTGAACAGTGTCAGATTGTCTAATGGTGAACAAATCTTTCATTGGATATGATTTACTATTTCTGAGAGACTAGAATCATAGTTAGGCGAATTTTAATGCCTATTAATCACACCATATACAAGAAAATGAAAATAATGTAAACCAATTACTTGGAAAAATCATTTGTAATAGAGTTGAATAAAAAAATAATTGTAGAATGGAATGAACGGCATCTCGAGTCGTCAGAATTCATAGCCGAGTCAGGATCTGGACTTGACGAAGTTCTTTCTATAGTGGAAAAAACAAGCAATGACATGGTAGATCATAAAGACAAAATAATTGCGAAGGCAGCTCATCTTCTAGGTGGCATATCATGGACTCAATCGTTTAGTGGAGCAAACAAACGAACTGCAATACTATCTACCACAATATTCCTACGAAGAAATGGATTATCCATCAAATTTCCGTCCGAGGAACAACGTGAATTGAGGCAACTCTTATTCAAAATCCAAGAAGAGAGAGGAGAACTCCAGCCAGAAATAATTGATAGGCTAATTTTATATATCAGAAAAAACACTAAATTACTATGACCCAAGATGAATCTGATTTCATAGATGCATTCATGAAGGAACATGAACAGCTATTCGAAGATCTTGGAAATGAAATAAAAGACTTTTAGAAGTTTATTCCTGTCTCTTGATTATATTGGTTCTAATGTAGAAAACAATATTGTTTCACATCCATATGGATTTGAACTAGAATCAGAAATTATAACCAACTTTTAGCTGGCTTGTAATTGTTTATAGCCAGTGCGGGATTTCCAAGAATCCTTCGATGCTCTCTTTTCTCAATATCTTCAGTAATGCATTTGCCTGAGGAGTAGATAAGACCGGCTTGTGAAAATGATTGTCGGTTGATATTCTTGGACATGCAACCTGAATAAAGGCATCAATTCCCTTGAGGTTGCGCAATTTGTCATCTGAAATATCTGTTATTGCAAAGAGCTGAACTTTCTTTCCAATGTTTTCCAACTCCTTTTTGAACTTGAGTGCGGTAACTTTTGAAAATTGGCCTTCTTTCAATCCAATAATTATTCCAAATGTTTCTGCTTCTGCAGCCTTGTAAACTGTCAATATTGCCTTTCTCTGCAGTTTTCTTGCAAATTCTGTAACCTCCCTGACCTCATTGAAGTATGGATCTAGCACATATGTTGGCAGGTTGGTAGACAAGGCAATTCCTGCCGCGTGAAAATTACTCTGTCCCAGAAACATATTTGCTTCAACTACATTCTTGGTCTCAGCAACTGGATAAAACTCACATCCAAACACCTGTCCGTCATTTAGCTGACCCTTACCTTTTCCAATTTTTACTGTAATCCCATTTTCTTCAAATATTTTCTTTACCTTGTCAATTTCGTGGAGGTGTTGACTATCTGTAACAAGCGAGACTGTTTTTTCCTTCATCTCTGTTGCACATTTTCTTGCAATGTTTTCAAATGATATATCGTCAAAGGCATCTATGAGAATTATGTTGTCGCCAAAACTCGTTGAGTTGATAGTGTGTCCTATGTGAAACAGAATCTCTGCTCCTAGTACTTTGGCACCGTTTGAGTTAAGATCACAGGTTCCAAAACAGCTGTCTGCCAGTACGTATGCTGGAATTCCGGCCCTCGTCATTATTCTTGAAGCTGTCTCCTGAATCTTTGGTATTATTCCATCAGGACCGTTTAACGCCACTGAAACCGGTTTTCTTTTTTCTATCTCCTCGAAAATCTTTTTCTCATCTATTACTATCAATCGCTATCGACAATTGTTTTTTTAATTTAAATCAAACGAACTGGCCACAATATTTAATATCACACATTTTAAAGACCAAACTAATGCCAATTGCCTTTGTACTGATAAATGCAGAATTGGGAGCAGAAAATGAACTGCTAAACCAGCTAAAAAATATGGAAAGTGTGAAATACACCTATGTCCTGTATGGTGCATACGATCTGGTGGTAAAGGTAGAGGCACCAGACAATGAAACCCTAAAGAAAACCATCTCGAATAACATAAGGCAACTCAAAAATGTACGTGCAACTCTTACCATGACTGTAATCGAATGAAAGAAACATCTATTCTTCATATTGGCTTTGATGACACTGATTCCAGAAAAGGAATGTGTACCACTTTTCTTGCTTACAAAGTGGTAGAATATCTGAAAAAAGAAAAAGTCAAGTTTCTCGATTATCCATATTTAATTCGATTCAATCCCAATGTACCATGGAAAACCAGGGGAAATGGCGCCGTTGCATTAAAACTCGAGACTACAAGACCTCAGTTGATTAAAAAAAATGTCGTCAAGTATATTCAAAAGTATTCTGCTGTAAAAGATGGCGCAAACCCAGGACTGGTTTTTTATGAACACAAAGATATCCCAGAAAATTTTGCTAAATTTGGAAAGATGGCATTGTATCGTCTAGTGAGCCGAAAAGAAGTAAAAAAATTCATACAAGACAATGGACTTGAAACATATCATCTTGGCAATGGTCAGGGACTGATAGGCGCAATAGGCGCAATAGGATATGATTTCAGGGATCATACTTTTGAATTAATCTCATATAGGGATAAAACAAATCTAGGGAAAAAAAGAGAAATTCTTAAAGATAGTGTACAAAAAATGCAACAAATAACATTCCCTAAAACATTCAACAGTTTTGATGAATCAAAGAATAGAATCTTGATTGCACCACATGGTCCTGACCCGGTGCTCTTTGGTGTACGTGGAGAAGATCCTGATGCTGTGATAAAAGGTGCATCTCTTGTAAAATCAAAAGAAAAATTCTGTGGTTATATGGTGTTCCGCTCAAACCAAGGTACAGATGATCATCTGCAAAATGAACTTGATGTAAAAAATCTAAAACCATTTTCTTCTGGTTATGTAATTGGAAAGGTATCTGAAAAACCTAAAACAGTTCTTGGCGGACATGTATTTTTCTCCATATTTAAGAATGAAATTGCAGTAAAATGTGCTGTGTACAAACCAACCCGACTTGCTACTGTTGCAGAAAAGCTGATGGAAGGAGACCTGATAAAAATTGGCGGAGGCATAAGAAAATCATCAAAAAAACATAAACAAGTTCTAAATGTAGAATTTCTCGAGATACTTGGCCTTCAAAAACATATGATTATGACAAATCCAATTTGTATGAAATGCAACAAGCACATGAAATCAAAAGGCAAAAACCAGGGATACCAATGCTCAAAATGTGGAAATACTGGTTTGGCTAAAATAAAACAAGAAATTCCAAGACAAATCAGAAAACAATTCTATCTGCCGGCGGTCTCAGCACACCGACATCTTACACGTCCCATGCAGAGAACTGGTAAAATTAACACCAATATGGAATTTCATAATTCTAAAAGATGGTTCTCTAAAGCAAATTAAAGTTGTCTTGAAGATAGCGGGGAGTAGATTTGAACTACTGACTTGCGGGTATCTCATCGTATTGATTATGAGCCCGCCGGGATGACTTAGCCCCTTAGTCTGACTTCCCCACCCCGCTAAGTGAAGAAAAGCCTCAAGGGTGATATATACTCTTTAAAAGAATTTAGAAATAATTAATAGGATTTCTAAAGTCTTTGTATCGTGGATAAAAAAACTAGAATATTAGCAATAGCTGCCGCAGTTGCAGCTTCCATCTTGATTATCACCTCACCATCAGGTTCCATTGTAATTCCAAAACCAAATACTAGTTCTTCAGGAAATGATGCAGTGCAAATTGTTGCAACAAATCTACAAAATCCATGGGCATTAACATTTGGTGATGGGAAAATCTTTTTTACTGAAAAAGTTGGAAGGCTAAGAGTTGTAGATCATGGCATACTTGTGAACGAATCTGTAGCTGATTTCCGGGTTGCTGATATTTCAGATGCAGGTCTTCTCGGAGTAACAACACATCCAGATTTTGTCCAAAACCATTTCCTATATGTTTACTATACATACAAAGAGGGAGACAAGCTATGGAACAAAGTACTACGAATCACAGAATCTAATGATAAAATAGTAGATGCAAAGGTGATACTTGATAAAATCCCCGGTGCAGAATTTGATGATGGAGGTGTAATCAAATTTGGCCCTGACAAAAAACTCTACATAGGTACAGGTGACGCAACTGATAAAAATGCTGCCCAAAACATAACCTCACTTGCTGGAAAAATATTAAGATTAAATGATGACGGCTCTATTCCAAGCGATAATCCCATTCCAAATTCACCCGTTTATTCACTTGGTCACAGAAACCCACAGGGACTGGCGTGGGATGATCATGGAAATCTCTACGAGACTGAAGAAGGACCAACAAAAAATGATGAAATAAACCTTATCGAGAAAGACAAAAACTATGGCTGGCCAAACCAGGAATGCTCTGGATCAAAGGAATACCAACCTGCTCTCAAATGCTATGATATCAGCATAGAACCTGCAGGAATCGCGTACTATGAATCGGGAAAGATTGATTTCAAAAATAGTCTCATACTAGCTACTCTTCGTGGCAATATCTTGTATCAACTTCCTATTTCTAACGGTAATATCACATCACAAAAGATCATATTAGATGGACTAGGAAGAATTCGTGAGGTTGGAGTAGGACCTGATGGCTATCTGTACCTACTTACAGGAAACACAGATGGACAAGGATTTCCAGACAACAAAGACGACAAACTGTTGAGGATTGTTAAGTAAATTGACTGATTCAACAATTCCAAAATTTCATGAAAAGACAAGGGACGAAAAACTAAAAGTACTGGAATCATTCTCTAATCTTTCAAAAGAAGACATCCAGATTCTGAAGAGCGAGGGAGGTATTAGCTTTGATCAAGCCAACAACATGGTTGAAAACGCAATTGGAACTATGTCATATCCACTTGGAATAGCAACAAATTTCAAAATAAATGGAAAGGACTATCTCATTCCAATGGTAATCGAAGAACCATCAGTCATTGCGGCAGCATCAAAAGCAGCCAAGATTGCAAGAAAACATGGAGGCTTTACAATGGAAGCTGATGACTCGTACAGTATTGGTCAAGTTCAGGTTGTTGATGTTGATGTAAAATTTGGTGCCTCCAAAATAATGGAAAGATCTGAGGAGATTATTGTTCTTGCAAATTCTAAAAGTAAAACTCTCTCAAAAATGGGAAAAGGAGCAAAAACAATTTCATGTAAAGAAATCATAACAGAGTCAGGTCCTATGCTCGTAGTTGAGATTCTGATAGATGTAGGTGATGCAATGGGTGCTAATGTAACCAATACAATGTGTGAAGCAGTTGCACCACTAATTGAGAAAATAACTGGAGGGAGAGTAATTCTGAAAATATTGTCCAATTATTCAACAAAAAGATTGGTGAAGGGTAATGCTATATTTGACAAAGAGGAGTTAGGTGGAGAAGATATTGTAAATAACATAATCTGGGCTTATGAGTTTGCTGCAAATGATCCTTACCGGGCTGTTACACACAATAAAGGAATAATGAATGGAATAATAGCAGTTGCAAATTCTACTGGACAAGATACAAGAGCAATAGAAGCTGCAGCACATGCATACGCATCAAGACATGGTAAATATACATCACTTACAAAATGGAAAAAGAACAAAGATGGAAATCTAGTTGGGGATATTGAAGTACCAATGTCAGTAGGAATAGTTGGTGGAATCATAAACATTCATCCGATGATGAAGATATGTGTAAAAATTCTAGGCGTAAAATCGGCCCGCGAACTATCTTGTATTATAGGAGCTGCAGGCCTTGCGCAAAACCTTAGCGCCATACGAGCATTATCTTCAGAAGGGATTCAAAAAGGGCACATGAAATTGCATGCACAAAACATAGCCGCAAGTGCTGGCGTTCCAGCTGAAAAGATATCTCATGTAATAGCACAAATGACTAGAGAAGGAAATATCTCAGTAACCAGGGCAAAGGAGATTCTAGAGAATCTCTAGGCGACTAAATATATATCCAAAGAAGTTTGTTAGGTCTACATTGACTATAGTAAAATTTGCTGTTCCGAAAGGCAGTATAGAAGAAGCAACTTTTAAGATACTTGAAAGATCATGGACACGCGTAGTTAGAAGGGATAGAACCTATCGTGTGATATTAGATGATCCACAAATTGCGGTCAAGATGCTACGACCTCAAGAAATTCCGAATTTGGTATTTGCAGGTATGTACGATGTAGGTATAACAGGAAGAGATTGGGTCAAGGAAACAAATTCTGATGTAGAAATACTTCTTGATTTAGAATATGGCAAGATAAAACTTGTAATTGCAATACCTGACTCTTATAATTTCAAATCACTAGACGATATGATACTGTCTTATGCAAAGAAGAAAAAAATATTGCGAATCTCTTCCGAGTATCTGAATACAACAGCCAAATTTATCATGCAGTGCAAAAACTACAAGAAACTTTATGGTTCAAAACAACCAATTATTGTAACTCCGTGGTTAAGCCAGGGTTCTAACAAGAATGTCCAGATCTTCTTATCTTTTGGTGCTACCGAAGCAAAACCTCCGGAAGATGTTGATGCTATAATTGATGTAACAGAGACTGGTACCACTCTGACACAAAATCAACTCAAGATAATTGAAACTGTGATGGAGTCATCTGCAGTATTAATCGCAAATAAAATATCGCTCAAAGACAAGTCAAAACGGGAAAAAATCTATGATATAGTAACTATGTTAAGAGGTGCAGTAGAAGGAAAAAAACATCTCCACATATTCTTAAACGTAAAAGAAGAACACCTTGACAAATTACTGCATGACCTTCCTTCTCTTAAACGTCCCACAATAAGCCCTCTGAGTGAAAAAGGATGGTATGGTATCAATACTGTAATTCCAAAATCTGAATTCCATAAAATGATTCCAAAATTACGAAAAATCGCTCAAGGTCTAGTAGTACATGAACCAAGGCAGATACTTGCACTTGAGGAGATAAAACGCGATGAGGAAAGTTGATGCGAATCATCGATGTCAAAAATACGGATTCTATTATAGAATCTGTGAGACCAAAAACAAATAACACAATAAGACAACAAGTCTTATCCATCATATCTGATGTACAAAAGCGAAAAGACGAGGCTCTCAAGGAATATGAAACAAAGTTCACTGGGGTAAAAATTAGCTCTTTAAAAATTACACAACAAGAGATCAAGTCAGCATACTCAAAGGTCAAAAAAGAACAGATTGCTGGAATAAGAATTGCAAAGGCACGATTAGAAAAATCTGAAAACGCGGTAAGAAAAAAACTACAAGATGTATGTATAACAATTGATGGAATTGTAATAAAAAAAATATTTTTACCAATTGATACTGTAGGCTGCTACATTCCTGGAGGAAAAGCAAGATATCCTAGCACTGTTGTCATGTCTGTTGTTCCGGCAAAGGTTGCAGGTGTCAAGAAAATAATAGCGGTATCCCCCTCTAATGAAAAAGGGAAGATAGATCCATTGACGCTCGTAGCTGGGGATATTTGTGGTGTAAACGAGTTCTATAGAATAGGCGGTGCGCAGGCCATTGCAGCATTGGCATATGGTACTGAGTCAATACCGCAGGTAGACAAGATAGTGGGTCCAGGAGGTGCATTTGTTACCCTAGCAAAATCACTGCTCAGCGAAGTGGTTTCAATTGACATGGTTGCGGGTCCTACCGAACTTGCCATACTTGCAGATCTCACAGCAGATGCAGAACTTGTTGCACTTGATTTGATCTCTCAGGCAGAGCACAGTCCTGATACCATGTGTTGCCTAATTACAAATTCCTCAAAATTAAAAGACTCGGTACTTGAATTATTGCAGAAAAAAATCAAAATAATCAAGAGATCCTCTATTGTAAAAGAAAGCCTACAAAAAAATGGATTTATTGCTATCTGTAATACGGAACAACAAATGGTAGATTTTGCAAACAGGCTTGCACCTGAACACCTTGAAATAATCACAAAAAAACCACAGCGAGTAGCAAAGAAGATCAAATCTGCAGGACTTACATTAGTGGGAAAGAATACACCATCATCAGCCAGTGATTATCTGCTAGGATCAAACCACATACTCCCAACCAACAGATTTGGAAGAACCAGAGGCTCATTGGGTGTGTTGGATTACATTAAACTACAAACCCGAATAGAATCCTCAGAATCTGCCTTGAAGAAAATTTCAAAATATATGAAAGCCCTGACTGAAGCTGAAGGCTTGCCAAATCACTATGAAGCAGTAAGGGGGAGATTGTCATGAGAAAAGATTGGTTTGAGAAGGAATTGAAAAAATATTCCAAACTTACAGGTTATAAAAAACCTGAAAAATACTCTAACGTGATAAAACTTGACTCGAACGAAAATTATGCCGTATCTCGAGAATTCCTTGAAAAAATGATAAACGAAGTCAAAGAAAACATGGATGTACGGGAATATCCTCTAGGGGGAACGGAAAGACTAGCTCATAATATTTCGAAATACACAGGAACACCAAAAGAGATGATTGGCGTTGGAAATGGCTCTGATCAAATAATTGATCTTTTTCTGAGTAATTTTGCTTCTAAGAATACTAAAATTTTGACATCGGATCCAACTTTTGGATTCTTTGAAGAACGATGCAAATTATATTCCATTCCAACAATAAAAATTCCATTTGACAAAAATATGACACTCGATCTAGAAAAATTCTTGTCGCACTCCAAAAAAGCTAGTATTCTCTATCTTGACACACCAAACAATCCAACTGGATTCCAGTTTGAAAAACGAGATCTTGAAAGATTGATTCGCGAATTCAATGGTCTTGTAATCATGGATGAGGCATATGTAGAATTTTCTGATTATTCTATTATAGAAATGACAAAGAAAATCAATAATCTTATTGTGCTCAGGACCCTGTCCAAATCATTTGGATTGGCAGGGCTCAGAGTTGGATATTTTGTAGCCAATGCAAAGATAATTGACACATTCGCAAGAGTAATCCAATATCCTTACCCGCTGAATGTCATAGCAATCGAGGTTGGTATAATGGCCTTACGACAATCAAAATATTTTGATGACATTGCAAATCTTGTCAAGACGGAACGCTCACGAATTATTTCCAATCTGCGACAGATGGAGATATTTGAGGTGTTTGATTCAAAAGCAAATTTCGTTCTCTTTGCAGCTGGTGGTTCTAGTCAACGAATCTACAAAGCATTGATTGAGCAAGGAATATCAATTAAGAATATTGGCAAGATTGGTACGCATGAGGGCTGTCTGAGAGTTACAGTAGGTTCACAAGATATGAATTCTAAATTCCTTACTGCCATACGGGATTTACTGAATTGATTTTGAAGGAAATGGAGGAAGGAATTATGATAGATCCTACAAAGATTGAGACGATGAGAAATCTAGACTCTATAATATTTGATTGTGATGGAGTTCTCATAGATGTATCAAACTCATATGATTTAGCTATAAAAAAAACTGTGGATTTTATTACCAAAGAAATGGCGCAAATAAACGAATCTGAATTGGTAACAACAAAAATGATAGAAGGCTTCAAGAACAGTGGAGGCTTTAATGATGAAATTGATGTGACATATGCATTAATACTTGGTATTGTGGCAGCAAAAAAAAGAAATACTCTCTTCCATGATTTCATTCTGCAAGTAATTGAAAATGCAGATCAAACTGGAATAAAATCTGTTGAAAGATATTTGGATGCCATAAATGTTGATGTTTCTGATATTAGACGAAAACTAGCATACCCGGGTAAAAAATTTCAAAATCCCCTCTCTTCCATATTTGATGAAATGTTTTATGGCTCTGAATTATATGAACAACTATACAAGAGAAAACCACAATTTTTTCATGGTCTTGGATTGATTGAAAATGATGTTGTGCTTTTAAATGAAGATCTTATTGCAAAGCTGCATCAGAGGTTTGACAAGAAAATTGCTATTGTAACAGGTAGAGGTAATTTGTCTGCAAAACACTCTCTCAAGAATTTATTCAAAGAGTTTGATCTGAATAATTCAAAATTTCTTGAGGATGAATCACGTGAGATGGCAAAACCAAATCCTCAATCTCTCATGTCCACAATAAGAGGCATGAATGCAAGTGCTTCGCTATATGTGGGTGACTCTATGGAAGACTATATCATGGCGCGCAAGGCTGATGAATCTGGGATGCCTACAATATTTTGTGGCGTATATGGTACTAGCAAGGACCCTGATGCAAAAAAATCTCTATTTGAGAACAATAATGCCGACATTATAGTTAAATCAATAGATCTAATTCCGAAGACATTAAATCTAGTCTAGCCATAGACCACTTCTCTACTCGGGGATTTTAATGAAATCTAGAAAAGCACACATCAATAGGAAAACTAAGGAAACCGAGGTACTAGTTGAGGTAAATCTGGATGGAACTGGAATGATTTCTATTAAAACGGGTTTACCATTTCTTGATCACCTAATTACATCATTGTCAAAGCACGCCATGCTTGATCTGAAACTGAGTGCAAAATCCATGGATGGGATAGATCATCACCTGATCGAGGATACTGCAATAGCTCTTGGAAATGCAATGGACAAATCTCTGGGTGACAGAGCAGGAATTGTAAGATTTGGCTATGCTTCAGTACCGATGGATGAGTCTCTTGCAGATGCATCTTTAGATCTTATCAAAAGACAATATCAAAGGATCGACTTGTCTATCAAGAGAAATCACATAGAAGAAATCTCAAAAGAGGACTTGGAACACTTTTTCCGATCACTGGCTCAGAATCTAAACATATGCATGCACGTATCCGTAAAATATGGAGATAATGATCACCACAAGATTGAATCTGCGATAAAGGCATTTGCAGTAGCTTGGAGAACAGCTGCAGGCTATGACAACAAGCAAAAAGGAATACCAAGTACAAAGGGTGCTATGTAGTGGTCAAGGTAGCAATATTTGATTATGGGGCAGGAAACATATTCAGTCTGAAGTCCTCACTAGAAAAAAATGAAGCACAGGTAGACATCATAACTAACCTTGAAAAAATAAAAAATTATTCTGGATTACTTTTGCCTGGTGTGGGAAACTTTGATCCTGCAATAAAGAGTCTTAATACTTCAAAAGTTGCATTCCAGGACTTGGTAAAGAATCAGATTCCTGTATTGGGTATTTGTTTGGGTATGGAAATGTTCTTTGAGAAAAGTGAGGAAGGAAAGCTTGGAGGGCTGGGAATTTTAGATGGCGAAGTAATACTTCTTCCAAACAAATTCAAGATTCCGCATATGGGTTGGAATAATCTTCAAATAAAAAAACCAAGTGTACTACTAGATGGAGTAAAGGAAGGCTCATGGGTTTACTTTGTTCATTCCTATAGGGTAAAACCAAAAAATGAAGAAATTATCATGGCGGATTCTGATTATGGGATAAATGTTCCTGCTGTAATTGAAAATCAAACATTGTTTGGAACACAATTTCATCCTGAGAAATCAAGCAAAGTTGGCTCTATCATGATCAAGAACTTTTTACGAGTGTGTAAAAAGTGAAGATAATTCCTGCCATTGATATCATGGACAACAAAGTAGTGCGTCTAGTAAAGGGAGACCCAAAAAACAAGACTGTATACAGTTCTGATCCTATTGGAATGGCAAAAAAATGGGAAAAAGCTGGTGCAGACATGCTTCATGTGGTGGATTTGGATGCTACCCTTGGAACAGGTTCAAATCTACAAACAATTAAAAAAATTACCCAATCAGTTTCTATACCTGTTGAGGCTGCCGGAGGCCTACGCACAAAGGAAATGATAGAAAACGCATTACAATTTTCTTCCAAAGTGGTTCTTGGAACAATTGCTTTTAAAAATAAAGAGATCTTGGAAGAGGTTTCAAAGAAATTTGGAAAAGAAAGAATTGTGATATCTGCAGATCAAATGGGAGGCAAAATTGTGATTAGTGGCTGGAAAGAAAGTACTGGCATAGAACTTATCCCGGGAATTGAAAATTTTGTGAGACTTGGATATTCTCAATTTCTCATAACCACTGTGGAAAGAGATGGAACATTACATGGTCCAGATCTTGACTCTTTACAAAAATCATGCAGTATAAAAAATACAAATATCATTGCAAGTGGAGGAATATCTAACTTGCAAGATATTGTAAACGTAAAAAAATGTGGTGCTGCCGGTGTAATTCTTGGTAAGGCATTATATGATGGAAAGATATCCGTAGAAGAGGTTAAGACGCTAGCATGACTTTAACCAAGAGAGTAATCCCTTGTCTTGATGTTGATAATGGTAGAGTAGTAAAGGGGATGCATTTTAAATCGATAAAAGATGCAGGCGATCCTGTTTTACTTGCAGAAAAATATAGTCAAGAGGGAGCCGACGAACTAGTCTTTCTTGATATAACAGCTTCTGAACAGCAACGAGAGACAATCAAAAGTCTTGTACAAAAAGTAGCTCAAGTAATTGATATTCCATTCACTGTAGGTGGTGGCGTAAAGAACTTGCAGGATGCAAGAGACATTCTTCTCAGTGGGGCTGACAAGGTTGCTATTAACACAGGTGCTGTGAAAAACCCCGAAATCATAACAAAATTGATGGAAATTTTTGGTAAACAATGTGTAGTGATAGCGATGGATGTAAAACGTAATTATGAGATAAAAAAAGATAGACACATCTTTACATCTGATTCCAAAAAGTTTTGGTTCGAAGTCTACATTTATGGTGGAAAAACTCCCACTAATCTTGATGCCATAGATTGGGCAAAAGAGGTAGAAAGACGTGGCGCAGGTGAGATTTTGTTAACAAGTATAGACATGGATGGAACAAAGGAAGGCTATGACATACAACTCATCAAAGAAATAGTTAATGCTGTAAACATACCAGTTGTGGCATCAGGAGGATGTGGCAAACCAAAACACATGCTTGATGTCTTTCTACAAACCAATGTAGACGCTGCTCTGGCTGCATCAATATTTCATTACAAGACTCACTCTGTAGATAGGGTAAAAGAATATCTCAAGGAAAATGGGGTCCCTGTTAGACTATAACAGAAAAATAGGGCTCAAGCAATGGTGTTGTGATGAATAAGAAGATAAATGATATTGATTTTGCAAAAAGTGATGGTCTTGTACCAGTAATTGTTCAAGATGTACACTCTAAGGAAGTCCTAACACTTGCATATGCAAATAAAGAGTCTCTTGAACTCACACAAAAAACTGGCAACTCATGGTTTTGGAGCAGATCAAGAAACAAGCTATGGATGAAAGGCGAGGAATCAGGAAATGTACAAAAAGTCAAAGAAATCTTGGTAGATTGTGATTCTGATGCAATTGTATATTTAGTGGAGCCACACGGACCTGCATGTCACACTGGAGATAGAGTGTGTTTCCACAATGTTTTAGAAAAATAATTCTAGCATGGATCTAGCCCTTTCGGTACTGGTGCCATACCTGAACCACTCTCTTCTCCTGGAATGTATTCATTTGTAACTTTGAATGGTATTGATTTGTAGGAAACTCCTTTGAATATTATGTTCCAATTACCCACAAGAGATGTGGCATTGCATAATGCTAAACTCCTTTCAGTAACTGGTTTGAAAAACTGTTTAAAACTAGACTTCATTGTTCCATTAAATGGTATCTTGCTAAAAATACCTCCCTCTGGATCTACGATGTCAATTTCTCCCACGTCGGTTGGTTTCAAGCCATTTACTATCATGAAAATATTTTCTCCAAGTTTGTATTGATTCTTATTGATTGAAAATGGACCCGATGTAACCCAATGCCACTGACGTGCCTCTGATTCTTTTTGTTGATAATACGAGTATGCTACGGCTATAGATATGCCAGCTATTATGATTAAAGCAATTATTTTTCCAGTATGCTTCTTCTTTTTTGTTCTCTCTTTTATCTTCAATTTTTCAATTTCGTTCTGATGTTATCATTAATATTTCTTCTAATTGTAAAAAATTCATAAAATCTCTTAATTTACAAAATTTCCAAGTTATGGACTCTTTTGTTATTAGATCTTTTTTAAAATTGTGTCTAAATTTATATTAATTTTCACTTAATCTTGTTGTTTTAGAATTAAGTGTCACTTAAATTGATATTAGGATTTTTTATGTACTATTTTAAGAAGTTAAAACCATCTTGGGAAAGATAAAATTTCTACAGTGCAGAGAATGTAAGAAAGAATATACGCCTACATTCAAGTATATCTGCGAAGACTGTTTTGGTCCTCTTGATGTACACTATGATTTTCCATCAGTAAACAAGAATACTTTTTCAAATCGTGAACATACTTACTGGAGATATCACGAACTCTTGCCAATTGAATCAAAATCTAACATAGTAAGTATTGGGGCTGGAATGACTCCATTGATCAAGGCAGAAAAACTGGGTAAAGCACTCGGTCTGAATAATCTCTATGTAAAAAATGATTCAGTGAATCCAACTTTCTCCTTTAAAGACAGACCTGCAGGTGTAGCTGTATCAAAAGCAAAAGAATTTGGTTTGTCTGCTGTGGGATGTGCATCCACAGGAAACTTGGCATCAGCTACAGCAGCTCATGCAGCAAAAGGCGATTTTCCATGCTACATATTTGCACCAAGTGATATTGAACATGCAAAAATAACACAAGCTCTCTCTTATGGAGCTAATTTTATCTCAGTTGATGGAACATATGACGATGCAAATAGAATTGCTGCACAAATAGGTGACAGCAAAGGGATAGGAATAGTAAACATAAACATGCGTTCCTACTATGTTGAAGGATCAAAAACACTAGCTTATGAGGTAGCAGAGCAACTTGACTGGAAAGTACCAGACCAACTTATTGTACCAGTTGGAAGTGGAGCAATGTTAAATGCCATTTGTAAGGGATTTGAAGAACTTGAAAATGTCTCATTGATCAACCAGGTCTCTAACATGCACATGATTGCGGCCCAGCCTCATGGATGCGCACCAATTGTTGATGCCTTTAAGAAAAATCTTTCAGAAGTGACTCCTGTGGAAATTCCAGACACAATAGCAAAAAGTTTAGCCATAGGTGATCCTGGAGATGGTCGGTATGTATTACGACGTCTAAAACAATACAATGGTTTTGCTGAAGAATCAAACAACAAGGAAATCTTGGATGCTATACTATTGCTAGCCAGAACTGAAGGTATATTCACAGAGCCAGCAGGCGGTGTCTCTGTAGCCGTATTGAAGAAAATGGTCGATGAAGGAAAGATTGACAAAAATGATTGTACTATATGTTATGTTACAGGTAACGGACTAAAGACAACAGAAGTCATGATGGAGGTACTGGCAAAACCTCAAGTAATGCAGGCTGATGTTGGTAAAATACTGGAATTGGTGCGATAAATGGCTAATATCAAATTCACTATTCCTTCTGTACTGAACAAAGGTGGTGGAGAAAAAAAAATAGACTTGGCAGCAGCCACCCTTTCTGAAGCATTTATCAAAATTTCAGAACAACTGGGGGATGAATTCAAAAGACGGGTTCTTAACCCAGATGGTTCCCCTCGATCACTTATCAACATATACGTAAACGGAAAAAACATGAAATTTTCGGGAGGTCTGGAAACAGCACTAAATGATGGAGACGAGATTTACGTTCTGCCTGCAGTAGCAGGTGGTTCTGATCTTTCAAGTAAGGATCTTGAAAGATACTCAAGACAAGTAATGCTGGAAGAGATCGGCTATGAAGGTCAGATCAAACTCAAAAAATCAAAAGTATGTGTTGTTGGAGTAGGTGGATTAGGTAATCCCATAGTGACTCGATTGGTTGCCATGGGAATAGGAACGATAAGAATTGTCGATAGAGATGTAATAGAAATATCAAATCTGCATAGACAAACAATGTTTGATGAATCTGATGTAGGTCAGATCAAAGTTGAGGTCGCTGCAAAAAAGCTCAAAAAAATGAATTCAGATGTAATAATTGAGGCATTACCTGTTTCTGTAAATGACTATACTGCACTAGATGTAGTGGAGGGATGTGACGTTGTAATTGATGCACTTGACAGTGTTAACGCCAGATATTCCCTTAACAAGGCCTGCATAAAAAAGAACATTCCATTTGTGACAGGAGCAGCAGTGGGAGTTTCAGGACAGGTATTTACCATACTGCCACACCAAACCGCATGTTATCACTGCATATTTCCATCACTTGATGAAAATTCCATGCCTACATGTAGTACTGAAGGAGTCCATCCCTCAATACTTTCTATTGTTGGAGGAATCGAGGTTGCAGAAGCAGTAAAAGTCCTCATAGGAAGAACACCCACTTTGGCAAACAAATTACTTTACATTGATCTTGATAATCTTGATTTCAATACTGTCGTTTTCAACAAGGTAGATGAATGCCCTGAATGTGGTTCGGGTAAACGTGAGGAATTACCCTCTCAAGAACTCATTGTTGAAGAGTTATGTGGACGAAATAGAGGAAAGCGCACATTTTCTATCACCCCCACAACAATGATTGAGATTGATGTTCCAAAAATAACAAGTGTTGCATCAGAAAAAGGCTTCAAAGTGCAAAACCAAGGTGAGCTAGGATTATCAATTTCTTCCAATGATATCTTTGTGAGTTTCTTAAAACGTGGTTCTGCTGTAATTGTTGGCGAAAAGGACGAAAGTTCTGCCATTATGTTGTACAAAAAATTAGTTAACGCATAACAATTTTTTCGAAAATCTATATTTCCTTTATTGTTTGAACTAGTTTCAAATAAGGATCCTCCATTGAGTCTAGAATAGTTCTTGCTCTTTGTTTATTTGTTTTATTAGCATTTATCATTTTTTTGATCAAGACTGAAATTTTCTTTGGATTTGTTTCTCTTTTTACAAGTCCTACTCGTACAAGATATTTCTCGATGTAATTTGGTACTGCATCATATGATATGGTTGGAATTCCCATCAATGCAGCTTCAGCAGTCATAGTACCTCCTGAACCAATGAAAAGATCTGTAATGCTAAGGAGAGATTTACCATCTACAACCTTGTCCATTATGATGACTTTTTTACCAAATTTTTCTTCTAGTCTTTTCTTTTGTATTGCATATCTTGCCAAGACTATGATGTTGTAGGAATTGTTTTCCTTACTAGTTTCATAAATTATGTTGTCGCTTCCAGTCTTTCCTAGAATGTATGCAGCCTCTGACTCTTCTGGTCTGATCACAATTGTCTTTTTAGTTTTGTCAACCTTTATTCTTCTAATTCTTGATCTTTCTCTTACTATTACAGATGCATCAATGGCCTTGTAATGAATGATATCTTTTTTTGAAATTCCATATCTGACAAACTCATTCTTGGGTATAACCCAAGGGATGAGTAGTTTTTGTACTAGGGGTACTGCAAGTCTCATTACTGCCTCGGCATGGGGAGAATCTGAAAATGCGACATGTTTGATTCCTATTCCATAGGAAATTCTTGCAGCTTCAGGGGAGCAGAAACTAATGGTCAAATCAGGCGAGAACTTTATTATCTCGTCTAAAAGATGATTCATTCTCTGTATGCTTGAGTAAAGTTTTCCCTCTTTGGTAGAGCCTCCATGTTTTCCAACTAACTTGAGATCTACATTTTTTATCTTGGATAATTCTACAACTTCGCGATAATTTCGTGAAGTACATAGTATTTTGTGATTTTTACTCAATTTACTTACCATTGGAGCAAAGAAAAGCAACTGTTTAGGCGTAAGAATGTCAAACCAGATTTTCAAACATTTCTGGTATAGTCTGAGGGTGGAAAAAGTTTTACTTGTAGCCTTTTTCGGGCCGAGCTCATTGAATCACGCCAAATCTAACCTTCTTGCAAGAACAGGCCGTAAAAAGTACCTCTCACTTGATGAGTATACCGATTCCATACATTTCAAGAGATTCCGCAATATTATTGTCGATACAAGAAGTTGAGAGTGATACATGCAGTCTCTTCATCAAGAGTCTCCAGTGTACAAGGAGACTTGTAATCTCGGAATTCAAAAGAGATGGAAGGGTGGAGAGATTCTATCTGCTGACAAACAGAAAAGATCGTGCAAAAGAGATAGTTGCAGACTATATCTGAAGATGGTCCATAGAAAATTTTTACAAGGATGTAAAACAGTACCTTGGCTTGGGGAAGATTCAGGTCAGGAATAGTCGGTATCATGAGGCACTGGTACTTGGTATTCCTAGCACATTCCCTCCTAAGGCTTAGTATTTCAGAGTCATTTCTTGGAAGATCTCTAATACGGAGCATTGGAAAAAACGCAAGGATGGTCTGTCTACAGCTTCTCAAAGATTTTGTGATGTGGGTTCTAAACTGTGCAGAATCAGACGAGGAAAAAGTTCACAGTATCATGGAAGTGTTTTTAAACCATCAAACTTGAGTTACAGAACATTTTTATAGTATTTTTTTTTACCGCAGAAGAGTTGAAATCGATTTTAGCTTTTGTTTTACTCTTTTCCGCGGTAGTAGTGTCTGCTGGAACATTTTCTGGTTTATCGTCTAATCAAAATGCTTTTGCATCTTCCCCACCAGTTGTATCAGTTACATCACCTGCCAACGGTGCCACAGTACCATCAAGTACTGTAACAATAACAGGTACTGCATCATCCTCATCCTCTACTATATCGAGTGTTCAAATATCAATTGATGGCTCATCATATGTGCCAGTAACAGGGACAACAAGTTGGTCCTATGCTGCAAACGGACTTGCAGTTGGGATACATTCCATTACTGCCAAAGCAACAGATAACCAAGGATTGATTGGATACAGTACAAACATTGTAGCAGGTACTCCAATCAGTGTGGGTTCTGCCCAAGAACTTGTCTTTGATCCTGCAAACGGAAACATCTATGAGGCAAACTATGCTAATACCAATACAATAGCAGTAATTAGTGGCACAACTAATACCGTCATTGCCACAATACCAGATTCAGGCGGTCCCACCGGTATTGCATATGACTCCACAAACGGAGATATTTACACTGCAAATTATAACTCAGGTACAGTTACTGTGATAAATACTGCAACCAACACCGTAGCAGGTTCGCCAATCTCAGTAGGCGCCCATCCCTTTGGAGTGGCCTTTGTCCCAACAAACGGAAAGATCTATGTTTCCAACACAGGTAGCAACACCGTTTCTGTGATAGATCCTACAACTAACACTGTTACAGCTATTATCTCAACCGGTACTCATCCACAAGACTTTACATTTGACCCAACAAACGGTGACCTCTATGTGACAATCCAGGGTTCCAATACCGTCTCTGTGATAAATCCATCAACTAACACTATTACAGCTACTATCTCAGTAGGTAACGGACCAAGAGGTTCAGTATACGATTCTACAAATGGGGAGATATATCTTGCAAACGCTATAAGTGATACCGTTTCTGTCATTGATCCTACAACCAACACAGTAGGATCCACAATTGCTTTAGGAGGAAACACTCCCACAGGTGTAACATTTGACCCTACAAACGGATACATCTATGTGGCAAATCAGGGTGTCAACCAAATATCAGTGATAGATTCGGCAACCAACGCTGTTCTCAATCCAATCACACTTCCAAGTGGCGATTCATACTATATCATATTTGATCCGGTAAACTCTGATATCTATACAAGTAGTGGTAGTAATATTGTAACTATCCAAACACAGACAGATTTTACAGTAACTCAGATAACAACCACTACTGCACTAACCTCATCACTAAACCCATCCACATTTGGTCAGTCAGTCACCATCACAGCAGCAGTCTCACCAAACACTGCAACTGGAACTGTAACATTTACAATTGATGGCACACCACAAACTCCAGTCATAGTATCATCAGGACAAGCTACCTTCAGCTCATCTTCACTATCAGTAGGTTCACACACAATAACAGCAGCATATTCTGGAGATACAAATGATCTATCAAGTACATCATCTGCATTAACACAAACCGTAACCCAGATAACAACCACTACTACACTAACCTCATCACAAAACCCATCCACATTTGGTAGTCCAGTAACATTTACAGCTACGGTATCCCCAAGCACTGCAACAGGTACTGTGATATTTAGTATCGATGGAATAACCCAGCCATCTGTCACAATATCAGGCGGTATTGCTTCCTTCAGCTCATCTTCATTATCAGCAGGATCACATACAATCACTGCAGCATATCCAGGTGATACCAATGATGCAGGCAGTACAGGCACACTGTCACCATCACAGGTTGTCAACCAAGTTTCCACAATCACATCAGTATCATCATCAGCCAACCCATCCACGTTTGGTAATCCAGTTACATTTACCGCATCTATCACACCAAACACATCAACTGGAACTGTAACATTTAGCATCGACGGAACACCACAGACACCAGTCACAGTATCATCAGGTCAAGCTACCTTCAGCTCATCCTCACTATCAGTAGGATCTCATAGTATTGCAGCAACATATTCAGGTGACACCAACGATGCAGGCAGTACAGGCACACTGTCACCATCACAGGTTGTAAACCCGATTAGTTTCTCATCATTTACGGCCAAGGTACACATAGAAGACAACTATACGCACTTTGAGCTCAAGTCCAAGTTCACTCTTGGCACCGGAAGCACAGGAATCAATCCTGTAACAGACAATGTATCACTACAGGTTGGAACATTCTCTACAACAATTCCGGCAGGCTCTTTCAAGCATGACGACAAGCACTACAAGTTTGAAGGTGTCATAAATGGTGTACATATAGAAACCAGCATCAAGTCCCTTGGTAGCAATACATTTGAGCTCAAGGCAGAGGCAGAGCATGCAAATATGACAGGAACTGCCAATCCAGTATCAGTGCAGGTTACAATAGGAAACAATTCTGGCACGACCACAGTTAATGCCAAGATAGACGTAGATCATGATACAAAACATGATAACAATTCAGGGCACGATCACAATACGGAACACGACAACAAATAAAACGGATAACATACCTACGCCACTTTGATTCTAGACAATTGTTAACTGCAAAGAATTAGCAGCTTAATGCGTTTATCAACCTCTATCGATATTGTGGAATTCGATATTGACCCTGATATTCATGGTAGGGAAAGTTTTTCTTAGCCCGTACTCATAGTCCGGATGGTTTGGTTGCAACAAAAATTGTTGTGTATGGATTGAGCACAGAGGGATACTCTGTTGCTTGCCAAATGGCGATAAAAGGAGCTGATGTTTTCATTGTTGATGAATCTGCCCATATGGCAATTTCTCTCAAGGCAGAGATTGCAAAGACCTATCCTAATGTTACATCGTTAAAAGAAGACGAGCCACTTTTGGGTGTTGAACCCATAGATGTTGCTATATCTCACGCTGAATATCTTTTCTTTGCTCCTCGAATAAGAAAGACCGGACAAGAAGCAAAGATGGAAATTCATTCAAAATTCAAAGATGCAACATCGTCAATAAAGAAAGGTGGTTCAGTAATTTACAACCTTCCAACTGGCATAGGAGGAAATAATGAAACTATTTCCCTGCTTGAACATGTCTCTGGTCTTGAGATGGGCAAAAGCATATCGTACTTTTATTATCCTCTTTCAAAAAATAACACTCCTGAAATTATTGGTTCATTTAATGCAAAAGACGATGATAATCTTGCCAAACTATTGGAATCTGATAAAAAAGGAAAAAAGTTTGTATCCATATCTTCAGCTGAAATTTTACACGCAATTGAAATTCTTACTCAATTTGCAAGTTTATCAAGTGTTTTGGAAGTTTCCAAGTTTGCACAGGATTCACAGACAAGAAACGACCTTGTTCTTACTGAATATAATGATCTATTTCTTGATGATATGACAAATGGACTATATGATTTGAGATCACTTGGTACATCTGTGGAAGGAGCAGGTACAATGATGTATCTGGTAAATGGAAGTGTAAAGGGAATTGAGGGTTATGTCAAGAGACTAATTGACGAAATTCGTTCAACGTTGAAAAAAAATGAACTAAAAGCAAGCAGAACCAAAGTGGTTTTGGTGTGGACCCTAGACTCTTACGAGATGAGAGGAGATAAGGTAGATATGCTAAATTCTCTTGTTACAAAACTACGCGATTACATAGGTGATGTAGAGATACATCAAGGGCAGGAATTGGATATTTTCCATAGTGATAAGACCACAATCATAGTGGCATGCTCAAAATTTGATTATGACAAGATTATTAAAAATGGAAAAGACTCGGATGTTATCGTAATTAAAACAAACCCTCTTTGTGAGATATTATAATAAGGGTGTGTTTTAAAAAATAATATAGCATGTTTGACACATCAGACGTATCTCAAAATGATCTAACAGAAACTCAAGAACGTCATAACAACAAAGACGAAATGGAATCAACTCAGGAAGAACTTGAAACAATGAAAGTTCAACTAGAACAAGAAAAAGAAAAGGTCTCTTCTTGTGAAAAAAAAATCCAATACCTGCTTGCAGATTTTGAAAATCTAAAGAAAAGATCAGATATTGAGATTCAGAATCGTGTAAACTCGATCACTGATGGTGTTATTCTCAAATTTCTTGGAATATATGATGATTTTGTCCGTGCAGTAGATGTTTTGTCAAAACAAGATGCAAATATTCAAGGTTTAGATGCTATTTTGAAAAATATGGATACGCTTCTAGTCGAATTTGGAGTAAAATCGATTGAAGCGGTAGGTGAGATCTTTGATCCCAAATTGCATGAGGCAATATCTGTAAAAGAGGATTCAACATTGGATGACAACACAATCACTGCCGAATTCCGTAAAGGATATATTTTGAAAGAGAGAGTTATTAGACCAAGCTTAGTGGAGATATCTAAGAGAAATATAAAAGAGATGAATGTAAATGGCTAAAATTATTGGTATTGATTTGGGAACAAGTAATTCTGCTGCAGCTGTTATGCTGGGCGGAAAACCTACCCTTATTCCCGCATCAGAGGGAACCACGGTTGGGGGAAAAGCGTTTCCTTCTATTGTAGGGCTCACAAAAGATGGTCAACTCATAGTTGGTGAACCAGCGAGAAGACAGGCAGTAACAAATCCAGAAGGTACAGTGGTGGCAGCAAAAAGAAAGATGGGAACAGATCATTTTTTTAAAATTTATGATAAAGAATACAAACCTCAACAAATCTCTGCATTCATTTTACAAAAAATAAAGAGAGATGCTGAGGCGTTTACTGGGGACAAGGTTGAGAAAGCGGTAATCACAGTACCTGCGTATTTTAATGATAATCAGAGACAAGCAACCAAAGACGCTGGACAAATTGCAGGTCTTGATGTTGTAAGAATAATAAATGAACCAACTGCTGCGGCACTTGCCTTTGGCCTAGACAAATTAAAACAAGATATGAAAATCATGGTGTTTGACTTGGGTGGAGGAACACTTGATGTAACCATCATGGAAATGGGCGGTGGTGTGTTTGAAGTTATGAGTACTTCTGGAGATACTCAACTTGGAGGTACAGACATGGATAAAGTTTTGATTGACTATGTTGTTGACAGTTTTAGAAAAACATCTGGAATTGATATCTCAAAAGATAATGCAGCTATGGTGCGAGTAAGAGAAGCTGCTGAAAAAGCAAAGATTGAACTCTCCTCCATATTTGAAACAGATATCAACTTACCATTCATATCCTATGACCAATCCTCGGGACCAAAGAACCTTGAATTAAAAATAACTCGAGCGAAGTTTGAGGAACTCATCAATCCAATAGTGGAAAGATGCAGACCTTCTATTACGAAATCTATGGAAGATGCAAAGCTTACTCCTGCAGATGTTAGTAAAATCATCCTGGTTGGCGGTCCTACTAGAATTCCTCTGGTCAAAAAATTTGTCGCTAATTTAATGGGAAAAGAACCTGAAGCAGGAATAGATCCGATGGAAGCAGTTGCTTTAGGTGCTGCGGTTCAGGCAGGAATTATTGGTGGTGAAGTTACAAGTGATATTGTACTTCTTGATGTCACTCCTCTTACACTTGGTTTAGAAGTGTTAGGAGGATTGCGAGAACCCATAATTGACAGGAATACTACAATTCCTACCTCAAAGAGCAAGGTTTTCACAACTGCTGCGGATAACCAAACTGCTGTAACTATACATGTAGTTCAAGGAGAGAGACCAATGGCTGCAGATAATGTATCCCTTGGAAGCTTTAATCTTTCAGGAATTCTTCCTGCTCCCCGAGGTATTCCACAAATTGAAGTCAAATTCGATATTGATGCAAATGGCATACTCAATGTTGCAGCAAAAGATCTAGCTACACAAAAAGAAGCAAAAATAACTATTACTGCAAGCACAAAACTTGCCAAAGGAGATATAGAAAAAATGACAAAAGATGCTGAACTCTTCGCTGAACAAGACAAAAAGAAGAAAGAGGAAGTATTGATCAAAAATGAAGCACAACAATCTATCCATGCAGCTGAAACTCTGATCAGCCAACAGAAAGACAAGATATCACAAGATCAGGGTGTCCAGGTAAGTAATGCAATAAAAGAGCTAAAAGATGTTCTTGACAAAAGTGTTGAAGAAATAAAGCCAAAACTTGATTCACTAACCAAATTGATAAACGATATTAGTACTGAACTTTACAAAAATGTCACACCACCACCTGGTGCAGCTACACAAGGTGGACCGGAGGCAACTACCCAAAGTGAACCTGGTGCGACTGGACAAGATGCAGGCAACTCACCAAACTGATCTTTATACAAGGGAAAGACACAAGCTGAATTACCATGAGTGCTAAACGTGATTATTATGAGGTTTTGGGAGTTTCAAAAAGCTCGAATCCGGATGAGATAAAATCTCAATATAGAAAACTTGCTCTAAAATTTCACCCTGATAAAAACAAATCACCTGATGCTGCAGAGCACTTTAAGGAAATTTCAGAAGCGTATGCGGTATTATCTGACTCGGAAAAACGTAAAATCTATGATACTCATGGCCATGCTGGAGTGGATGGAAAATATAGTACAGATGATATTTTTCAAGGTTCCAAAGCCAACTTTGAAGATATCTTTGGAGGCACTGGCGGTTTTGAGTCTATTTTTGAGTCTATTTTTGGTAGAGGTGGTGGATTTCGATTCGGCGGATTTGATTTTGGAGGATCTGGAAGATCAAGGGGTTCTGATCTTGTGTATGAAACAGCATTGACACTTGAAGAAGCATTCAAGGGGAAAAAAGAAGAAATTGACCTGCCACGAATAGTAAACTGTGATACTTGCAACGGATCAGGCTGTGCTCCTGGCACATCTGTGAGGACATGCTCTGTATGTAATGGTCAAGGTCAAACCCGAATGTCACGAAGTAGTGGATTTTCTACATTTGTAACCGTGCAACCATGTAATACCTGTAGAGGACAAGGTAAGATAATAGAAAGACCATGCTCAAAATGTAAGGGATCTGGCAAGCAAAAAGCAACAAAGAAATTTTCATTTGAAATTCCTCCAGGAGTAGAGGATGGAGATTATAGAATCCCGAGTGAAGGCGAATCAGTTCAAAATGGTGTAAATGGTGATCTAATTGTTAGAATAAAAGTGCGGCCACATGATAAATTCAAGAGAGATGGTGCTGATATTTTCTATGATGCAAATATCTCGATGATTGATGCAACATTGGGAAAAAATATTTTGGTTGAAACACTAGAGGGACAAGAAAAACTCGAGGTAGAATCAGGAAGTCAACCAAACACAATAGTTAAACTAAAAGGAAAAGGGCTTCCTCGTCAGAGTGGAAGGGGTAGAGGCGATGAGTATGTCAGACTTGTTGTCAACATACCTATCAAGATAGACAAACACCAACGTAAACTGCTTGATGAATTAAAAGATAGTTTTAACGGGAGTTAATGACATTGAGAATAGCGCTTGATGTGGATGGAGTTTTAGCAGATGTCATCACATCGTGGTTGTCATATAGTAATAAAATAAGACCAACAATATTGAAATCTCAAATATCTGAGTGGGACTTTTGGAGAAACCACCGTATAGATAAATTTGATTTTTACAATGAGCTCTCAATTTGTTGGAAATCTTGGGAAAATATGCCTCCTACTGAAAGTAATATTGCACATGCTACTACACAACTATCAAATCTTGGCACTGTTGATATTGTAACAGCAAGAGATGAATCTACCCATAATGATGTAAAAAACTGGCTTAAATTACATAAAATAAATTTCAAAAACTATGTTGGTGTATTGGAAGGAATAGAAAAATCCCGACTGGATTATGATGTATTTATTGATGATTCTCCACTTAATGCAAAAAGTATGCTGGAGGAAGGAAAATCTGTGATACTTTACTCGCAACCTTGGAATGAATCCTTTAAAGACAATAGAGCGACAAGGGTCCACGAGCTAAAAAATGCGGTGCCTGTGATTGATAAAATGATCAATGGAAATAAATGATTTTAAATGGATTAATGAATATAAAAAAGAACTTATTGTAGGATCTTAATTCTCACGTTGTTGCGGGGGTCGCCTAGCCTGGTCAACGGCGTAAGGCTCAGAACCTTATCTCTTAGGAGTTCGTGGGTTCAAATCCCACCTCCCGCACCTATTGGATTATGCAAAGCTGCATTTCTTTGTGATTACGAAAATGAACGCCGCAAAAGTTATTTGAGCACTCGTAGCAATGCCAGTCACCTATCGTAGAGCATACTTTGCAAATTTTTATAGGGTTATTGTGATCATAACTATTTCCTCTATTATGTGCCCTGTGAGAAGTTTTTTGTTTGTCCATCATTCTTCCTCATTTAAATTAAAATTTGAAAAACTTCCATTCAACAACACATTACAGAATTACAATATCTAGTTGGACTAGCATTCTTACAATACGTCATATTCCAAAAGGCTATTTAAGTATTAATAAGTGCAGCATGTCTAACAATTAGAATGGATAAGACAACTGTAGAACTTGTTGTAGTTGGAAAAGACCATGAAGGTGTAGTAGCAGGTTTTACTAATTTCATTTTTCAAAATAATGGAAACATAGAGAAAATTAATCAAAATGTGGTAAAGGGACTTTTTGGAATGTATCTAGAAGCGTCTTTTACAAAAAAACTAGATTTAAAGAAATTCAGTAGAGAAGCCGAGATCTTGGCAAAGAATCTCAAAATGGAAGTCAATATTCACTATGAAGTATCAAAAAGAAAGAGAGTAGCAGTGCTTGTAACAAAAGAACCTCATTGTCTTGAAGCCATTCTAGATGCAAGAACAAAGGGTAAGATCAAAGGAGAGATCGTAGTACTAATAGGCACTGAAAATACTTTGGAATCTTTGGCAAAAAAGGCAAATATTCCATTTGTCATGGTAGATGAAAAAGATCAGGCAAAAGCAGAGCAAAAAATAATTTCTGTCATAAAAGAATTTGATGTTGATTTAATAGTACTTGCAAGATACATGCGAATACTTTCCCCTAACTTCGTATGGAGATATCCTAACAGAGTCATAAACATACATCCATCACTTTTGCCTGCATTTCCTGGCGCTTTTGCATATGTTCAAGCATACGAACGTGGTGCAAAAATTGTAGGATGTACCGCACATTATGTGACCGAAGACTTGGATCAAGGCCCCATAATTTTCCAAGATGCTTTTGCCATAGATGAAGATGAAACCTTAGAGTCGTTGAAAAAGAAAGGACGGAAATTAGAAGCTAGTACATTACTAGAAGCTGTAAAAATGCATCTCGATGGAAGATTAGAGGTATATTGGGGTAAGGTACATGTCAAACCCAAGAGATCTAGATGATAATAAGAGACCTCACAAATACAGATATTCTCAAAATAGCAAGGAGTGGATCAGTTGCATTAATTCCAGTTGGATCAATTGAACAACATGGTCCTCATCTTCCCATATCTACTGATTCTGACATAGTGTCACACATAGCAAGACAGGTATCAGAGAAAAATGGCTTTTTGTTATTACCTACCCTTCAATATGGAGTTTCTTTTGAACATCATCCATTTTTCAACCTGAGTCTATCAAGTCCTACTTTAGAAAAGATTCTGGTTGAGTTGTGTGTTTCATTGTCAAAAAACCATGTTGACACAGTCATAATCCTTAATGGTCATCATGGAAATCTAGACGCATTAAAAAAACTACCAGGCAAAGTTTCCAAGAAAACAGGTATCAAACAGCACATCTTTGTTTATTCATATTGGCATTTTATGAAAAAGGAATTCGATCATGCAGGATTTGTTGAAACATCCATTATGTTAGCAATATCAGACAAAGTACAGATAAACAAGGCTGAAAAAGGATTCATTCCGGGTAACTTGCCAAAGGTCGAACTGAGTAGACTAGGCAAGAAGGCAAACAAGTCATTTATTTCAGTAACAAAGAATGGTGTCTGGGGAGATCCCACTACCGCCACATCAAAGGATGGAAAAGCGATTTTAAATGAAATAATCGCAAATTTGGTAAAAGTGAGTCAAACTTGCCTTACTGGAACAGGTCGAAAATTTCACCAATGAAATTTTAATATATACCCTCCATAGAGTGGATAATAAGTGAAATAAATGTCAGTAGATATGGCAGTAAAAGTACTTGATGAAAGCCTAAACAAGGTTGTACTTATCAAGCTGAAAGGCGGTAAAGTGATAAGAGGTAACCTTCATGGTTTTGACCAACACATGAATCTGCTACTTGAATCTTCAGAAGAGATTCCTTCTGAGGGCGAGACAAAAAGCCTTGGAACCATAGTTGTCAGAGGAGACAACGTAGTTATCATATCTCCTCCACCAAAGTGAGTGTATTATGACTAAAGGTACCACCTCAATGGGAGGCTATACAAGAAAACACGTCCACATCAGATGTAGAAGGTGCGGAAAGAATGCTTACCACGTACGACATAAAAGATGTGCTAGTTGTGGTTATCCTGAGGCTAAAATAAGAAAGTACAACTGGATCAAATGGTACACCTAAATGGAAGAAATAGCGCTAGTTTTTAGCTCTCTTGCAGGCGCATGTACCGCAGTTGCACTCGACAAGGTTCCAAAGATAAAACGCAATAAACAAACTCCAACTATTAATTCTGCAATCATAAATCAATTACATTCACTAAGAATGGAAAAGGAAATACTCTCAAAAACCATTACAAGACTTCACCAACAAGAGTCAGATGTTACAAGAATACAAAAAGACAAACTTTTGCTTCGTTATCAACATCAACTTGGAACAGTCATTATCAAGATTGAAAAACTTGAAGTTGCAAGTAAGTATCCAGATTTAGGCCCAGTTGGAGATAGTTTGATTTCACTAATGGACAATAAACTTTCACAGTTAGATCAAAGATTACATGAGATTTCTTCTAAGATTACAATAAATACAATTACCCAACCTAAACAAGTGGAAAGATCTACGGAGATAATACTAGAAGGCCCTCAGGTCAAGAAAATAGAACCAAAAATAGAGATTCAAAAAGAAAAAATTGAGGTTCAAGAGAAGAAAACAGTAAAGTCAGAAAGAACATCCGAATGGTTACCTCCAATTGAAGTTCCAACATATGAAAAACACAGAACAGTAGAATTGAGCACCCTAACAGAGATCACAAGTAAGATTCCACAATTCCCTGCTGATCTTATCAGACCTGCACAAGTTGAACCACAAATTCCTCAAGTAATCATAGAACCAATAACAGTTGAAGAGCCAATACTAGTTCCTCAGCCCAGCACACAAAATATAACAGAGGTGATTTTGCCAGAATCAGTACAACCAGAATCAGAAAGAAAGATACAGCTTCCGGCAGCAATCAAGATACCAGAAGAAGAAAAGCTAGAAGATGATGACAAGGATTTGGATAAGATAAAAAGCGAAATAATGAAGGCATTATCAAAACTAGAACAAGTAGAGGTAGAATAATTGACAGTAGATGATGCCATTGAGGCATTATCACCACAGGCACTAAAAATGATCAAAAACAATTTTGTCATAGGCCTTGGAAGTGGAAGAGCAGCAACTGCAATAGTGAAGCTATTATCACAATACATTAAAAAGAACAAATTTTTTGTCAAGGCAATACCTACATCGCTACAGATCAAGATAGAGGCAGAAAAGGAAGGAATCCCAATAATAGAAGCAGATCAGATTAATCATATCGATGTGGTCTTTGACGGTGCAGATCAAATAGACGCAAAAGGAAACATGATCAAAGGTGGCGGGGGCGCTCTTTTACGAGAGAAAATTCTGATAAGTGTTGCAAAAAAGGTTGTGATAGTTGCTGATGAATCAAAATTTGTCAAAAAACTTGATCGAAGTGTACCTGTAGAGGTACACCCATTTGCAAGAAACATAGCTGACAAGCAAATAAGAGAATATGGAGGCAGGCCACACATTAGACTGTTAGAGCGTGGTTATCCATTTGTAACTGAAAATGGAAATATCATACTAGATTGTAATTTTGGCCAAATACAGAATCCCAAAGAACTCGCATCAAAAATAATAGGAATTCCAGGTGTTATTGAGGTTGGAATATTTCCAAAGCCAGATATTATTTACAAGGCAAGAAAAAACGGCAAGTATGAGATCATACAATAACAATGGAGAGTTTCACCATGAAATGCGATCGTTGTGAAAATGTAGCTGTTTATTCAAGAAAGTATTCGGGAGAGAATCTTTGTTCCAGTTGCTTTTCAAGATCAATCGTACACAAAACTACAAAGACAATGACCAAGTACAATATGATAAAACCTGGTGATGTGGTAGGTGTTGCCGTATCGGGTGGAAAGGATTCTCTTTCATTATTACAGATACTAAAAGAAATTTCCCTAGATCATCATTTTACGTTGAAAGCTATTACAGTTGATGAAGGAATTCCAGGATACAGAGATGAAGCTCTTAAGATTGTAGAAGAGTTTTGTAAAAAAATTGATGTGGAACATAAAGTATATCCATACAATTCTCTTTTTGGTACAACTTTGGAACAAACATTAGAACATAGAAGCAGTGAAAAAGTTTCATCTTGTTCCATATGTGGAGTATTACGAAGAAGAGCAATAGATTTCGGTGCCATTGATCTAAAAGTTGATGTAATAGCAACAGGTCATAATCTGGACGATATGTTACAGACTTTTATTATCAATATTATTTCAGGTGACATAAAAAAAATTGGTTGGATGGATCCTGATACTTCTGAAAACAAGATACGAAAGATAAAACCATTCTATGAGATTTATGAAAACGAAATTGTCTTCTATGCTTTCACAAATGAAATTCCATTCCAGTCAGAGGAATGCCCACACATGAATGAAGGAATTAGAACAGAAATTCGTAATTTTCTAAATTCCCTAGAAAAGACCCATGGTGGAATCAAAAATAACATGTTCAAGTCAATTTTGAAGATCTCGTCTACCCTCAAAGACTCCAATAATTCAGAATGGAAAACGTGTTCAGAGTGTGGAAGCGAATGTACAGGAGACATATGCTCGGTCTGTAATACGTTAGCCAATCTACGATTGAACTAAATCCTAATGCAGATAAAGAACTTGTATTACAATAAATTTGGTAGTAGGTAGGGTTGGGGCGCTAGCCGTGCCCTATCTCTGAAACCGGCTATATGCAGAGACCAGTAACTGCTGGATAAATCTCTAGATAGACGGTACTCGCCTGACTTGCGGATATGAAATCACGCCGAAGCGGGTGGATACAGGACTGAAGTTGTCCGAAGGGATAACTCTCAAGTTCTAACTGCCGAAAGGGATGAGGTCCGGGAGGGAGCAATCCTAAGGTAGAGCATCCACGCTGCTTCGTCTACGTGGCGGATCTTGCTTGACTGGAGATGAGACCGCTTGTTTAGACTGGAACTAGCGGATCTACTACCTTAATATTCTTAAATCAAACAGGAACAACATGGAAGAATTAGTTTCAGGAAAGAAGAGAGATTATGACGAATTTAGATCAAATATGCCTTCCAGTGTAGCAACTCTATTTGATGAACTTCGTAGCTATTGCTTGACCCTTGGAAGAAATGTAATCGAAGACATTCGCATGCACCGGATTGTATTTGCAAAATCAATCAAATTCCGAAGTTTTGCAGACATAGAGCCACAACGAGATTCTATCATCATAAAGATCAAGAAAGATAGAAAGGAACCAGAAAAGGAAATACAAATAAAACTAAATGACAATCTTGATGAAATCAAGAAACTTCTTTTGAATGCATATACTAGCATTCATTAATAATGAATTGTAAAATTAGCGAATTCTCCAACATGTCTTTCTTCAGTAACTGTTAATTCTTTTACAACTGCTCCGGCAGGACCAAACCTAGCCCATTCTACTACAGCATCTACGTTTGAATCATTTCCTTCCAAGATGGCCTCTACCCTATCATCCGGGAGATTTCTGACCCAACCCAAAACATTATTTTTTTCAGCAGTCTCCATCATTCCTTGACGAAAGTAAACACCTTGTACTCGTCCTTCTACCAAAAGATGAACTCTCTTTGAATTCATGGTATCATGTTTTTTAAAACTAGTATTTAGTCTTGAGGAATTATGCTCGTTCTTTCATTCTGGAGCGTCCAGTCTTTCTAGCTGCAATGCTTCCAACCTTACGTCCAGGTGGGGCGTTTCGTGAAACTGTGGAGCTTCTTCCAACATGTTGATGTCTTCCACCACCATGTGGGTGAACGTATACAGCTTGTGCAACACCTCTTACTATTGGATACTTGTGTCCCTTTGAACGCTTTCTTCTCCATGCAGGTCCGGCTCTCATAAATGGTCTATCACCAACACCTCCTCCAGCAAGAACTCCTATCATTGCACGGTTCTGTGGATTAAGAGTCGTGAATTTTCCAGATGGGAGTTTTATTGTTACACCTTCAGAGCTATGTGAAAAAACTGTTGCGTAGGTTCCAGCAGATTTTACTATTGCTCCGCCATCACCAAAATGCTTCTCTACATTGCATACTATAGTACCGTCAGGAATGTTTTGGACACTGATAACATTACCCGGAGAAATAGCAGACTTTAAACCAAATTGAAATTTAGAGCCAATTTTAGTACCAAGAACAGATGGGACAAAAGAGAACAAGCCAGTTTCAAATCTAACTTTGGCCAGAGGTGCATCTCTTCCTGTTTCATGAACAATATCGACCACTTTGGCCTCGTGTTGTTCTGCTAACTGGAATCTAGGATATTTGGCAGGAAGTAACTTTCCAGTAGAAGCTGCACGGAACTGCATTCCACCCCTGCCTCGTCTTCTTACTAACGGTCTCTTACCCAAAGTACCGATTTTGGTCTATCTTGTAAATTTTAATCTTCTGATCCTTTAATCTGGATCAAAGACGACAAAGGTATAAAAATTAGTTTGAGGGTGCTAAATCTGTGAGCCAGAACACACTTTCCCTTAAGGTACTTGAGGCTTATACTCGTGATGTAGGGAGAGGAGTGGCACGTATCGATTACGATTCTATGGATTCACTTGGGGCTTCAACAGGTGACGTTATTGAAATCAAGGGAAAACGAAGAACTGTAGCCAAGTGCTTACCACTTTATCCTTCTGATGAAGGGAAGGGGATTATTAGAGTAGATGGTCTAGTTCGAAATAATGCCGGAATTGCAATAGGTGACACTGTTGCTGTCAGAAAGATCAAGGCAGTAGCTGCTGAGAAAGTGGTTGTTGCCCCATTGGAGGCAATACCACCGATTGATGAAAGATATCTTGCGGATGCGCTAGAAAGTGTTCCATTAATAAAAGGAGATAATGTGATGGTGCCTTATTTTGGAGGAAGGCTAACTTTTCAAGTTATTGGCGTTACACCAGCAGCTGATGCTGTACTTGTCACACAAAAGACAGTGTTCCACATTGCAGAAAAAGGGGAAACTCTTCGCGGTGTACCACAAGTAACCTACGAGGACATCGGAGGATTAACTGACGAAATTAAGAAAGTTCGTGAAATGATAGAACTTCCACTAAGACACCCAGAGATTTTCGAAAAACTTGGAATTGAAGCTCCAAAGGGAGTATTATTGTATGGACCTCCAGGAACTGGTAAAACATTGTTAGCAAAAGCAGTTGCAAATGAAAGCAATGCACACTTCATTAGCATATCAGGACCAGAGATAATGAGTAAGTTTTACGGCGAAAGTGAAGCTAGACTAAGAGAGATTTTCAAGGAGGCAAAAGAGAAATCACCATCCATCATATTTATTGACGAAATTGATTCGATAGCTCCAAAAAGAGAAGAAGTTACTGGAGAGGTAGAAAGAAGAGTAGTTTCTCAGCTGTTGTCTCTAATGGACGGTCTAGAGGCCAGAGGAAAAGTAATTGTCATATCTGCAACCAACAGACCAAATGCAATTGATCCAGCTCTTAGAAGACCTGGAAGATTTGATAGGGAAATTGAGATCAAGGTACCAGACAAGAAGGGTAGAAAAGACATCTTGATGATACATACAAGAAATATGCCACTAAGTGACGATGTCAACGTAGACAAGATTGCTTCAATAAGCCACGGCTATGTTGGAGCTGATTTAGAGTATTTGTGTAAAGAAGCTGCTATGAAATGCCTTAGAAGGTTACTCCCAGAACTAAATATGGAAGACGAGAAACTTCCACCAGAAACACTTGACAAATTAGTAGTCAACGGGGATGATTTTCAGAATGCCATAAGAGAAGTTACCCCATCAGGAATGCGTGAAGTATTCATCGAGAATCCAGATGTAAGCTGGGATGAAGTTGGTGGACTTGAAAGTGTAAAGCGTGAGCTACAAGAAGCTGTAGAATGGCCAATGAAATATCCTACTCTATACTCAAAGCTAGGACACAGAATGCCAAGAGGAATATTATTACACGGTCCTAGTGGAACTGGAAAAACCCTAATGGCAAAAGCTGTTGCAACTGAAAGTGAAGCCAATTTTATTTCCGTAAGGGGACCAGAATTATTATCAAAATGGGTTGGAGAATCAGAACGTGGAATAAGAGAAATATTTAGGCGAGCAAGACAGGCGTCGCCATGTGTAATATTTTTTGATGAGATCGATTCCATTGCCCCAATACGCGGAGTTGGAGGAGAGACTGCAGTAACAGAAAGAGTAGTAAGCCAGCTTTTGACCGAATTAGATGGAATAGAGAGTTTGCATGGAGTTGTAGTGCTTGCTGCAACCAACAGAGCAGACATGATAGATACAGCATTGCTAAGACCTGGCAGATTTGATAAGATAATACTTGTTCCATTACCAGATAAGGAAGGAAGGAAAAAGATTTTGGCGATAAATACAAAGGAGATTCCAGTAATAAGAGAATCAATGATAAATGGCATAAAGAATCCAGACTTTGTAGACATTGATAAAATTGCAGAAGCGACAGATGGAATGAGTGGTGCAGATGTGGCATCAATAGCAAACACCGCAGTATCACTTGTAATACACGAATTTCTTGATAAGTATCCTGATCAAAAAGAAGCTGAAAAACAGGCTGCAGAGGCAAAGGTAACCATGAGACATTTCGAAGAGGCCGTGAGAAAAGTAAAGACACAAAAAGAATTAAAGATAGGCGAAAAAGTCGCAGTTCCGTACTATAGGTAATTTTAATAAAATAACTTTTCTAGTTCTATTAGATGTCACAATTTGGGTACAAGGGTAAAGGACTAGAATTTCTTACAAGTAACAAGATAGAGATAGGAAACCAGGTAAAGATTCATGCAGATTCAGTTTACTCAGGGGTCATAATGCCAAGATATGAACACAGTGATGACCACCACATTGTTTTGAAACTAAAGAGTGGATACAACATTGGGTTAGAACTTGACAGGATAAAAAAAATAGAGGTGGAAGCAGCACCTGTAATAAAAAAAGAAATAACATACAATTCACAGCCAAATCCAAAACTTCCAAAAATTCTCCTCTTGTCAACAGGAGGAACAATTGCAAGCAGAATAGATTACAGAACTGGTGCAGTCACTCCTGCTCTTACTGCTGCAGAGCTTAATGCAAGTGTTCCTGAACTTGCAACCATTGCAAACATAGACACCGAAGTACTTTTTTCAGAATATTCTGAAAATTTGCTTCCCCAGCACTGGATAAAGATTGCAGAAAAACTTGATTCCTATTCCAGATCAGAATACGACGGAATCATAGTGGCTCATGGCACAGACACTATGCAATATACAGCATCTGCGCTAGCATTTTCTCTGGCAGGATTCCCAAAACCAGTTGCGCTTGTAGGCTCACAGAGATCATCAGACAGACCATCCTCAGATGCTGCACTTAATCTAATTGCCGCTACAATATTTTTGACAGAGATACAATCTCCAGGAATTTTTGTAATAATGCACAATAGTTCAAGCGATGATGAAATTGCCTGCAACTGGGCAACACGCGTAAGAAAGAATCACACTAGCAGACGAGATGCATTCAAAACAATAGGTGGTCCTCCGGCATATATTGTAAAATCAAAAAGTATTGAAAAAGACAAGATGTTCTATGTTCCAAAAAGAGAATACCTGCCCAGGATCAAGTTTGACGATCATGTCTTATTGCTAAAATATTATCCAGGCCTTGATTCCAAGATCATTGAGTATGCCATAGATTCAGGATATAGAGGAATAGTTATCGAAGGAACTGGACTTGGGCATGTTGGAAAAACAATGTATGCATCAATAGAAAAGGCAAAGAAAAATGGGTTGTTCATTGGAATGACCTCGCAATGTATTGATGGAATGGTAAGAATGACCGTCTATGACAGTGGAAGAGATCTTTTGAATCTTGGAGTCATGCCACTTGGAAACATGATACCTGAGACAGCTCTTGTAAAAACAATGTGGGCGTTGGCCAATTCCAAAAATTCTGACGAAATGGCAAAACTGATGAAGGAGAATGTCGCTCTTGAATTTTCAGACTAAGCTTTAAAGCAAGTACGAGAATAAAATTACAAATGTCCGAAATCCAAATTGATAAGATAGGACTTCTTGTAGGGTTAGAAATTCATCAACAACTTGCAACCGGAGCCAAATTGTTTTGCAGATGTAAGCCCATCGAATCAGATGAGTATCCAATTAAATTTTCACGTAAATTAAGGATAACAAGTAGCGAGTTAGGAGAGTTTGATCCTAGTGCTATTTTTGAAAAAAGTAAGGAAAAGACAATTGTGTATTATGCAAATCCAGAGAGTAGCTGCCTAGTAGAACAAGATGACGAGCCTCCACATGAACTTAATCCTAATGCAAAAGAGACTGTTTTGATCATATCATCTGCATTAAAATCAAACATTTTCAATGAAATCTATGTAATGCGAAAACTTGTGATTGACGGTTCCAATACCTCAGGTTTTCAAAGAACTATGCTAGTGTCTATGGGTGGAAATCTTGAAGTCAATGGTAAGAAAATAGGAGTCCAAAGCATCTGTCTTGAGGAAGATGCTGCAAAACTGCTTCAAGACTCGAAAGATACAAGAGAATATAGTTTGGATAGACTAGGAATACCCCTAGTAGAAATTGCATTGGATCCCGTCTCTGGTACACCAGAAGAGATCAAAAACATTGCTTTGACCTTGGGTCGAATGTTACGTGCAACAAAAAGAGTGGGAAGAGGTATTGGATCAATTAGACAAGATGTCAATGTGTCAATAGAGGGAGGCGGTTCAGTAATAGAAGTAAAAGGTGTACAAAAATTAGATCAGTTAGAAAAAGTTATCGAGTATGAGGCAAAAAGACAGCATGGTCTTAAAATTATTGCCGAGAAATTAAGAACATTAAAAATTGAAAAAATATCTAAGGCGCAGGATGTAAAGGATGTATCAAATATCTTCAAAAGCTGTAAATCAAAAATCATCCAAAAATCTCTTTCGGAAGGTTCCTCAATAAAGGCAATGAGAATCAAAGGATATGCTGGAATGTTTGGATGGGAGCCATACCCAGGAATAAGATTAGGAAAACAGTTAGGCGAGCTTGTCAGATTCTTTGGTTTGGGTGGGCTGTTTCATTCTGACGAACTACCAAACTATGGTATTGAAGAGTCAGAAATTCAAGAAATAAGAAACATGCTTGACATAAAATCTAGTGATGCGTTTATCATCTTGGCTGGAAATGAGAGAAAACTTGACACAGTGATAGAATCCATCATAAAACGAATTGAAGATGCAAGAAACGGAATACCCGCAGAGACAAGAGCCGCTACAATCACAGGTGAAACAGTGTTTCTACGACCAAGACCAGGTTCTTCCAGGATGTATCCAGAGACAGACATACCGCCAATTATTGTAAACAATATAGAGATAGATCAAGCAAGGGATAAAATTCCAAAATCATGGGAAGAAAATCTCATAGCATTACAAAAGCAATATGAACTAAATCACCAACTCTCAGCCCAGATATTTGACTCAGAATATCTAGATCTGTTTGAAACAATATGCAGAGACAATAGAGTCTCTCCCAATTTTGTGGCCTCGACTCTATGTGGTACAATTACAAACTTGGAAAGAAGAGGAACGGATCCAGAATTATTAAAGACGGGAGATATCATAGAGGCTTTTAGATTAGTGGCAGAGGAAAAGATAGCAAAAGAATCACTTGAGATGATATTTGAGAGTATAATGAGTGAAAAATCAAAAACGATCGCGGAAGCAATCAAGTCTAATGCGTTGAATACCATAGAGGATGCAGAAGTACATAAGATACTAGATGAATTGGTAAGGTCTAATTTGAAAATAATTGAAGATCAAGGATTAAGATCGATGGGACCATTAATGGGTTTGGCCATGAAAACACTACGCGGTAAAGTAGACGGTCAGAAATTGAATCAACTATTAGAAGACAAGATAAAGATCAAGATAGACAGGAAATAAACAAAAAATGCGGGAGGTGGGATTTGAACCCACGAACTCCTAAAAGACAGGGTCCTAAGCCCTGCGCCTTTGACCAGGCTTGGCAACTCCCGCATGCACCATGACTTTTAAGACAAATTTATCTATTGTTGATGGTCTGTATGGCGAAATTATTTGGAACTAATGGTATCAGGGGAGTATTTGGGGAAGATCTTACCCTTGACTTTATCTCAAAAATTACTCTATCAATTGCAAGTTTTTTCAAAAAAGGACCAATTTTAGTAGGCTATGATGGAAGAAAATCAAGTGTAATAATATCAAAAATAGTAACAGCTGCACTGAGCTCAGCAGGTCTTGATTCTGCAGTATGTGGCCTGGTTCCTACACCTTGTTTGCAGTTTGCTACAAGACAACTTGGCTATAATGGTGGAATTATGATAACGGCATCGCACAATCCTCCCCAGTATAACGGAATGAAGGTTATTGCAAGAGATGGGATTGAGATCTCAAGAGAAGCCGAGCTCCAAGTAGAAGAAATTTATTTTGCAAAAAAATGGAAGATTTCAAAGAAATTTGGCTCAATAATAAAGGAGTCAAGTGCTGTTAGCACATATCTTTCTGGAATAAAGAAACAGGTTAACGTAAACAAAATTAGATCACGAAATCTCAAGATAGTGCTTGATCTTGGTAATGGTGCTCAGACCGTAGCAACTCCTACTTTATGTAAAGACCTTGGATGTGAGGTAATCCTAATAAATGAAAAGATAGATGGCAGTTTTCCGGGTCGGGGCTCAGAGCCAACACCTCAAAATTTGAACAATCTTTCTAATATGATAATCAAATCAAAAGCTGATCTTGGAATAGCATTTGATGGGGATGGTGATAGGAGTATTTTTTGTGATGAAACAGGAAAAATTCTTACAGGCGACAGGTCTGCATTACTCTTGTCACAATACATTCTAAAGAAACTACCCAGGTCTAAGATCGTCACATCTGTGAACTCTACATCTGTAATCGAAAAAATAGCTGCCAATTCAGAATCTAAAGTTTTACGAACCAGAGTGGGCAGTGTTGAGATTTCACGCAAAATGGTGAAAGAAAATGCAATTATTGGTTTTGAAGAAAATGGCGGGTTCATGTATGGTAAACACAATCAGGTTAGAGATGGTTCCATGACAATGGCCATCTTGCTTGATCTTCTAGCAAGTAGCAAAAATTCTTTATCAAAAGAAATGAGTATGCTACCTCCATCTTTTACCACAAAAGGAAAAATAGAATGTTCAAAAGATGATTTTAAAAAAATAGTTAAAACTCTAAAAACAGAGCCCTACAAAAAAGATCTTACTGACGGAATTAAGTTATCATTAGATGACTCTAGCTGGATTATGGTACGGTTGAGTGGTACTGAACCAATAGCTAGACTCTACGCTGAATCCTACTCACAATCTAAATTGGATGATATTTTTGAAAAATACCTGCAAAAGGTAAATACTGCACTTGACAGATAACACTTTTAAAACCAATTGAAAAGACAGAAAGAATGGAAATGATCCCAATGGGTGATACATCTGGCTAAGGCTTATTACGTAAAGTTTCAGGTGCCCGCTGACTTGGTTAGCCCAATATATGAGGCTGTAAGAGTAGCACATCAAAGTGGTAAAGTAAAGAAAGGTACCAACGAAGTTACAAAAGCAATTGAAAGGGGAATAAGTAAACTGGTGATTATTGCAGAAGATGTAGAACCACCAGAGGTAGTTGCTCATCTTCCTATACTGTGTGAGGAGCACGGAATTCCATATGGTTTTGTTCCAAGTAGACAAGAACTAGGTAAGTCTCTAGGAATTGATGTTACCTCTGCTGCTGCTGCGATATTAGATTCTGGAGATGCTCAACACATTGTAGACCAAATTGTGGCATCGTTATCGCAGATAAAAGGCGGTCAAGCTAACAAATGAGTACTGAAGTTCCTACCTCTGCAGAAGTTATACAAATAGTGGGAAGAACCGGAATTGCTGGAGAAGTTATCCAAGTTAGAGTAAAGATACTAGATGGTAAGGACAGGGGAAGAATTCTAACAAGAAATGTTAAAGGTTCTGTCCGAATGTCGGACATTCTCATATTGCGAGAAACAGAACGTGAAGCGAGAAAGATAAAGTGATAAAAATTGAGTGTTCTAGTCAAGCCTTGTAGTTTTTGTAATAGACCTGTAGCAAAGGGTTCTGGTACTATGCTTGTAAAAAATGACGGTTCAGTGTTTTGGTTTTGTTCTTCAAAGTGCAAAAAGAACATGCTAGTCCTAAAACGTGATCCAAGAAGACTCAAGTGGACTAACAAATATGTCAAGGGCGGAATAAAGGTCAAAAAATAAAATGACTGAACAGACGTTATTCATTGTCAAGCCCGACAGTGTAGAAAGAAAATTAGTTGGCGATATTATCTCTAGATTTGAACACAAGGGATTTAATATTTTGAAATTGAAAATGTTTACTTTTACAAAACAAATGGCGGAAGAATTCTATTCAGTGCATAACACAAAGCCATTCTTTGGAGAATTGGTTTCTTTTATTACTTCAGGAAGCGTGGTTGCAGCTATTGTGGAAGGAAATAATGCAATTGCAACAACTAGACTAATGATAGGTTCAACCAAATCATTTGATGCGGCACCCGGAACAATACGAGGAGACTTTGGACTAGGTATATCAGATAATATCATACATGCTTCTGACTCTAAGGAAAGTTTTGAAAAAGAAATAGCTGTGGTATTCAAGTGAAAGTAGTTGCAAATACGACAGCCCATAGTAGTAGTTCTGGGTCACGTAGACTCTGGTAAAACGTCTCTGTTAGATAAGATACGAGGTACGGGTGTACAAGCAAGAGAAGCTGGAGGCATCACACAGCACATTGGTGCAAGTTTTCTTCCTACTGCAACATTAAAGAAAGTTTGTGGACCTCTTTTTGCAAAAATGGGTGGAGGAAATCAAGAAATTCCAGGTTTACTTGTTATTGATACTCCAGGACATGAAATATTTACAAATCTAAGAGCAAGGGGTGGTTCTGCTGCAGATATTGCTATTCTAGTTGTAGATGTAAATCGAGGATTTCAACCCCAAACTAACGAAAGTCTAAAAATCTTACAGAGTAGAAAAGTCCCGTTTGTAATAGCGTTGAATAAGGTGGACATGGTTTCTGGATGGAAAAAAAATCCTACAACAAAATTTATTTCACAATCCGTCAAAGAACAGGACCCATTTGTACAGACCGCACTTGATGAGTTATTGTATAATGTAGTAGGTACATTATCCGTTCTAGGATACAACTCGGAGGCATTTTACAGAGTAAAGGATTTTCTAAAAGAAGTAGCAATAGTCCCAGTCAGTGCCAGAAGTGGAGAAGGAATGCCTGAGTTACTGGCAGTCTTGGTAGGACTCACACAACAATACATGCAAAAAAAATTGGACCAAACTGAGAAACAGACAAGAGGTATAGTTCTTGAGGTCAAAGAAGAGATTGGCCTTGGGATGACGGCAAACATTGTCCTAATTGATGGTACTCTGAGAAAAGGCGATTTTATTCTAGTTGCCAAGAGAGATTCAGTAATAGTGACAAAACCCAAGGCAATACTTCTTCCAAAACCTCTGGATGAAATGCGTGATCCTAGGGATAAATTTATGCCAGTAAATGAGGTGGTTGCAGCTGCTGGCATCAAAATTGCATCACCAGATCTAGAAGGTGCACTTCCAGGAAGTCCTGTCTATGCAACTACCGATGAATCCAAGATTGAAGAATTCAAAAAATTAATCGAATCCGAAATGAAATCAGTATTTATCAAAACTGATACAAAAGGGATAATTCTAAAGTGTGATACAATTGGTTCGCTAGAAGCTTTGACTGACATGTTAAAAAAACAAAACATATCCATATCCATGGCAGATATTGGACCTGTAACAAGGCGAGATGTTATGGAGGCGCTTGCAATAAAAGAACACGATAGACATTTGGGTGTGATAATAGCATTTAATGTAAAGATTTTACAGGATGCCCAAGAAGAGGCAGAGGCCAGTCACATCAAGATTTTTCATGACCAGGTAATTTACAGTTTGATTGATAATTATGTCAATTGGGTTCAAGATGATACTGCAAATGAAGAGAATGCAATTTTCCAAGAACTTACACCAATATGCAAATTCACATTTCTCAAAGGTTATGTGTTTAGAAAGAACAATCCTGCAGTTTTTGGAGTATTAGTAGATGCTGGTGTATTGAAGCAAAAAATATCTGTCATGAATTCAAATGGTAGAAAAATTGGTGTTGTGCATCAAATTCAAGATAACGGCAAAAGTGTTGATGTTGCAAAAAAAGGTAAAGAGGTAGCTGTCTCAATCCAGAATGTAACAATAGGCAGACAAATATCGGAAGAAGAAGTTCTTTATTCTTTCCCGCCATCTCCTGAAGCAAAATTGTTATTGAAAACATTCTCCCACAAATTGAGTCCTGAGGAATTTCAAGTTCTCAGAGAGATAATAGGTATCCAGAGAAAAGTTAACCCACTTTATGCCTATTAGGCATATTTTTGTACAAGCATGTGTAGTCCAGGCTCTCCAACTGCTCCCATTGCCTTGTCGACGGGTTCACCATTATTAAATACGATAAATGTTGGAATTGAATAAACACCATATCTCTGAGATATACCTGGAGCATTGTCTACATTTACACGCGCAAATCTAATGGTTTTGTATTTTTTTGCAATTTTTTCAAAAATTGGAGACATGAACTGACATGGACCACACCATGTGGCCCAAAAATCTATGATTATTGGAGTGTCACCAATTATGGATTTATCAAAATTAGAATCGATGAGATCCAGAATCTCTGGTTCCTTATATGATTTCATCTCCTCTAACTTCTTTTTCATAATTTTTTCTAATTCTTCGTCTACCAAACCTGACTTGTTGTAGATAAAAGCTATTTAATAATTTAGCCTAGAGATCAAGAATAAATTGCATCAAAACTGGTTTCTCGTCCTTGATCTCCATTAAGTGATATGTAGGCGCCTTGATCTCCATTTTGAAATGATGCTTTTCAAAATTAATTTCCTCTCCGCTAACTTTTGCTAGCAGGTGATATCTGTCATTTTTTGTTATTTTTACATGAAATATTTTTCCTACAAATCCGTCCGTTACTGTAAGAATAATTATTTCCTCAAGCCAGCTATATAGTAAACTCTTCAGGTCATTCGCATAGAGTCCGATTTCTCTATCTTCTTTGTTCTCAACCGACTTGATATCAACAATTGTATCTACAACTGATATACCTGCATTTCCAAATGCTTCATCTATCGTATCTCCAGTTACCTCGATGAAAGCATCTGTCATATGATCTAGATATCGATAAGCCACGAATTGGTAGGTCTGTAGTACACTATTTATTCTAACTATGATTTTAGCAATCAGAAAGTCTAAATGCATTAGAAAAAGAATGAGTTTTGAAATTGGAATTACCACGCGGTATGCGAGATATTGAGTCAATGGAATCTTCTACAATCGAATACGTACGTCAAAAATTCATTGAGACATCAAATTTGTTTGGTTTTCAATTCATGGAACCATCTCCGATTGAACTGTTATCTGTGATAGAAACAAAAAGCGGTCCATCCATAAAAAATGAAATCTATCACTTTACTGACAAAGGAAAACGTGAAGTGGCATTACGTTTTGATTTTACAATCGGTCTTACGCGTTTTGTTACATCGCAAAAATCTATGCGGTTACCTGCAAAAATTTCTACATTTGGTGGTGTATGGCGTTACGACGAACCACAAAAAGGTAGGTATAGATTCTTTCATCAATGGGACATAGAGATCTATGGCGAACCAAGCATAGAGTCAGATGCAGAAATAATTGATTTTACATCTAAATTCATAACTAGACTAGGACTCAAAAATATTGTAATTGATATATGTGACAGAGAACTTGTCGAATCATATGTCAAAGATATTTTCAAATCTAATTCGCCAAATGTAATTGGAGATATTCTAAGGGCTATTGATAAGATCCAAAAAAAGAGAAAACAGGACATCATTAAAGAATATCAAGAAAAGGGTTACTCTGTACCGGAATTAGAACAAATTCTTAAATTTTCTGAGATCAAGGGACTTCCTAATGAAATAGAAAAACAAATTGATACTAGCCAGATAAAAAACTGGGACAAAATTTTGCAATTGTTTGATACTCTAAAAAATCGTGGTGTAAATAATGTCAGAATAAATTTTGGCATAGTGAGAGGTCTTGATTATTATTCTGGAATTGTTTTTGAAGTGTTTGAGAAAAACTTTGATGTAGGTGCACTGGTTGGTGGCGGAAGATATGATACATTGACTAGAGCCTTTGGAAGAAGTGATCTTGGTGCTACTGGTGCAGCTGGAGGAGTAGAACGAATTGCACTGTTATTAGAAAAACAACAAGTAAATGCAAGAAATTTGGAATCCAGGATATCTGTAGTTTTTGTTAATAGTGATATGCAAAAAATTGCAATTAGTATTGCGTCTCAACTACGCCTAAATGGCATTTCTACAGATGTAGATCTATCTGGTAAATCTCTGAAGAAACAGATGGAAATTGCCTCTACTTCAAAGCGTGTCATAATAGTGGCACCAAAAGAATATGCTGATAACTGCGTGATAATTCGAAATATGGGAGATGGTTCTGAAAGGCAGATACAACTTGATGTTATGTTAAATGATATAAAATCTAGTCTTCAACTCTAAATGCCTTGGTCAGCATTACTAGCTCAGGGCCGTTTGTGAGGCCTCCAACAACTATTGCATTGTTATTTACCAACATGCCTGAAGATAGATAAGGAGATCCACCATTGATAGTTGCAGGTTCTAACTCTATGCCTAGTACATGTGATATTATCTTGATATCTTCCCCCTCTGTAGATGGGTGAATGACTCCTCCTTTAGAATTTGCCACCGTCATTGCACCAGTCTGATGATATCCTGCAACTCTTTTTCTTATCACATTGACTTTTAATACATCTTCAACTTTCTTGACATATTCTGTTGGAATAAGTGGTGACATTACTGCTCCCTTATCATTTGCACAAATTAGATTCCCTAATGCGTTGTGTTTTGTGTCAAGTATGTCAACATTAAGTCCAGTTGATTTTTTCAAGTGTGATATTTCTTCTTCATGACAATTGCGTGGCAGCAATAGTCCATTGTTATTTACTACCATTAATGGTCCAATTAATCTTGTATTTGCAACTGACGTGAAGACATAATCTGTTTTTAAAAATTCTGCAAGGTTTTTTGCTTTTGTAGTGGCAAATCCATTTGGTACAAAAACAAATTTGTCATTGCACTTGGCATAGATACCTAAGTTAGGATTGCGATATACATCATATTTGAAAATTCCCACAAACTAGGGCAATTTGTGAAAGATATGAATTTATCTTGTATACACTTTAAATAACTAACAATAATCTCAGATATCGTGCCTATAGATCAAAACTTTCCTACCGATCACCATGTAATTGAAAAATTCAAAGATCCACTGAGTGAAAATTATCATCTGGTATGGGGCCCTGGACGTCTTGCTGAAGCATCAACCGATCCAAAAGTAAAAGCCGATTCTCAAGCTGCAGGTGAAGAGATCAAGCCAATAGGTGTACATGGTACATTTGTAGCTGTAGACTGGGATTCTTGCATTGCCGATGGTATCTGTTTGCTAAGCTGTCCTGTCAAGGTTTTTGAATGGTACAAAAATCCTGGTGAGACTGGTAGAAACGACAGAAAAGATTACACTGACAAAGCAAATCCTGTGAAAGAAGCTGATTGTATTTGGTGCATGGCATGTGTTGAAGTTTGTCCTACAAAAGCAATCAAGGTTGATCAGTTAAATCAAGACATACATGAAAAAGAGATTGCAAAATTTACTTAGTTTTGTCTAGGTTTAAATAACATAGCCTGCGACAAAAAACTATGCCGATACCAGAAGACTTTCCAAAGGGTTACAATCCACTTGGAAAAATAAATCACACCGATGGTGAGCATTTTCACTTCAGATGGGGCCCTGGTAAATTAGCAGAAGCTTCAAAAGATGAAAACTGCATCCAGTCCTTTAAGGCTAGAGGAGAAAAAATTGAACCATTGGGCGTAAGTGGTACTATGGTAGCTGTAGATTGGGATTCATGTGTAGCAGATGGTGCATGCATTGAAGCGTGTCCTGTCCAAGTCTTCCAATGGTACAGAACAGAACAAGATATTCCTGCAAATAAGACAATAGGTGCAACATTTGCTGGAACAGGTAGTTCTGAAAAAGAACACAGAGCGGATTACACCGACAAGGCTGATCCAATCAGAGAACATGATTGTATTTGGTGCATGGCATGCGTTTCAGTTTGCCCTCCACAAGCCATCAAGGTAGACCAATCTAACTTGGAACACCATGAGAAGGCAGCCGGAACCTTTGTAAAAATGGAAACCGGTTCTGTTAATCCACACGCACACCACTAGAATTTTTCGTCCCTTTTCTTTTTCTTATTATTTATCCTACATGGTATGTCTAGTTCTAAAAACTACAATCTTAAACAAATTTTAACAAGTCCTTACAAAAAAAACTCGCAGAGGTCGCCTAGCCCGGCATGGCGTGGGCCTTGAGAGCCTATGTGCGCAAGCACCCGGGGGTTCAAATCCCTCTCTCTGCGTTATTCTTATCAATGAAATCCCACAATGAACAATTTTCCCACTTTTAAACTAGGCCATATTATGACGATATGAACAAAACCATAAAGCTTGACATCCATAATAACCGAGCCAGGATCGAATACGCCAAGGCTGCCTTTCACAGAAAATTTTTATCTGAAAACGCCGACACTGCTTGCGCTTTTCTGGATAGGTTGAGACTTGAGAACAAATCGCATGGAAGAATATCTAACTATGGTGAATGTATCCAGCGAATCTTAAAAATCAAAGATGATAAAAAAATAAGCGAATGGACAAAAAAAGAAATTGAATTCATACACAAAATAATAGCTGACACAGATTATGAAAATTCAGTCAAGAAGGACACCCTTACTGCCCTGAAGAGATTGTATCATTACGCAGTACATGACGAGATTGCGGATAAAACAAAAGGTAAAGACTATGATCCTAACGTGTCGTGGATTACACCTGGATCATTCAAGGACAGATATGAAAAGATCCAAGCAAATGATCTACTCACTGATGAGGAAATTCTCAAGTTAATTCAGGCTGTAAAACAGATTGGTGGTAAATACGTGAAAAGAAACATCGCCATGATTTTTACTTTGTTTGAGGGAGCATATAGGCCGGGCGAGTTGATTAACATGAAAATTAATGGGTTAAAGTTTGAGACTGATTGTTTGGAAGTATCAACTACTGGTAAAACGGGACCAAAGACACTGACACTAATTACTAGTTTTATTCCTATAACAGAGTGGTTGGCAGAACACCCCAAGGGTGATGACCCGGATGCTTTTCTCTGGTATCATGACAATGATTCCGGTGTCATAAGGTATCCGCAATTTTTCAATCTTTTAAAAAATGCACAAAAGATATCTGGAATCAAAAAACATGTATGGCCATATCTTTTCAGACACACATCACTTACAATGTATTCAAAGAAGCTTGGCAATATAGCCAAAGTCTATGGAAATTGGGGTAACTCAAGTCACATGTTGGTAAGATACGAACACCTGGCAGCTAGTGACCAAAAAGATGCCATCTTGAAACTACACGGACTCAAAAAACAGGATGACTCAGAATCGATTCTGTTCTCAAAGATCTGCCCGTCTTGTAAGGAAAGAAATAGTTCTGACAAGTCACATTGTATAAAATGCGGTAACATACTATCAAAGAAATTGGCCCAAATCCTGCAAACAAGAAGACATGAAGAACTAAAATTGGAAAATAAATATTCCAAGGATTTTGCAGCACTAAAGCAAGAATATGCAGAACTAAAAGAGATGTTTACCGATATAATTGATAAAAAGAAAGGCTAAGAATTTTTTGTTTTTATCAACCTTTCTAGTTTTTCTATCCTTTTTTGTACCAGATCCATTTTTTCTTTAAGCTTGAGGATTACTTCTCTTGGTACAGATATTATCTCACTCATGTTATTGTACATTGGTGAAATTTTTAAACAGATCAGCATCATATTCCCAAGCGTAATTTGGGGGTAAATCATTTTATTGATTGTCTGAAAAAAGGCTAAAGTCTAGTTGTCTACAGTTTGACTGATCTTTCCCAGCTCTTTTTTGCAGTTGGACTGGCATGGATCCAGACTATCGAGCCGTCTTCATCAATCAAGATCTTATTTGATAATTCTAGATAATGTAAAATAACATTAAGAACTGGCGGCCTCATAGAAACGTCTAATTTCTTTACTAACTGCGTCTTTGAATCAAACTCTCTGTTTTCTGCAATGAGTCGTTCAACTTTTAGAATGTTCTTAAGCGTAGGATTGTACTTTGATATGTTCTGGAACAAGTCAGAGCCAGCTCTAGAATTTAGATCATGTTTTTCTGTAGATATTGTATTCGGATTCATTCTACATTATAATTACATGAATCTTGTATATATGCATATATGTACGTACATAAATGTACTAATAACCAAACCTCTTGTTGTATCTCTCATGATCGAAAACCTCCATTAGGAGAGCTTGTTTCTCTCCGTGAATTGCCGTAATGCCATAGACTAGGCGCCAGTAGCCGGGCAAATCAACCTTGAAGACTGCATTTACATCATGTTTTTTCGAGTAATATTTTGGGATCTGTCCTTGCTTCAAACGTTTACCAACTAATTTGTCATTATGTAAATTATGGATGACTTCTCTGATGATCTTGTAGAGAGCACCATCCTTTGGAAGTGCATCATAGGTTGGCATGAAATCATCAGGATCGCCTCTTGTTTCCAAGAATTATCATATTGGAATAATTTTGCATGGATTAAAACTTGATAGATGTGTATTATCACACTCAGACATCTCAGTTTATACAATCTATCTATAGGATCCTATAGTATAGTACAAAATATAGTCAGAGTCTTTCTTTGTCATTAGTCCCACCAAATGTTTCCTAACTTGAGAAACAGTTTGACTAGATAACGTGTCTTTAAAGCAGTAAAACACGTTTGTTTCAACTAATCTTGCAGTTTCATTATAAGGAAGAAAATTCTTCCCTAAGATGAAACTTGTTCTAAACACAAAATCAATAGATTGTACCGCCTGTACAGGATAAAACAACGTTTGTCCTGACTAAATTTTGCACTTCCATCCTGAGACAGAAATTTCTGCCTTATGATGGAAGTAATTTTTGTAGCAATTTGGTCTAGTTTACAGTCTCTAAAATGATTAATGCATTATGCCAAAAAGATAATCAACTAATGGCGATTCCAATTCCTTCCTGAGACACTTGCCTTTGCAGTTAATCAAGATCTTGCATATGATCTGCGCGGTGATGGGGAGTTGATTTTTGTTACAAGATTACTCAAAGCATCCCATAAGACCATGAAATTACCAGTCTGGCGTACTTGAAATCCTCAAATAATATGTGCAACAAAACACTGAATCATAGTTGGATACCAGTGTACCTTGTTTTTTGGGTCAGGAAACACATTACAGAATTCTGTAATATCTGAGAAAAAACTTGGCAATTCATGTTGACTCAAAGATGTTCATCTTTGACATGAACAAGACAGTCCAGTCTGTAACTCCTTATAAATAAAATACATTTTATGCGCAAGCAACACCAGCTTACACAACAAAAACTCCGCATATGTCATTTGGCAACATAGCCACCAATTCTAGAATCTCTTTTCATTTTTCCAATCCACATCCAACAAACAACACAACTCTGCACTGATTTGACATGTGATTATTACGGAATTCTGTAATGTTAAATTGCCCATCTTTTTGGATAAACACCAACTAACAAACATATCTGCTCGCAGCAAAATCTTCTATTATGATACAATAGAACAGCATGGATTTTCCACACATCTAATTTTTTAAAACAAGATGTATTACATCACTACCAACTTTTTTGATTCTTGAGATTCATGAACAAAAAAGGTGGAAATTACAGCATGAAACATGGAAGATTAATCACTAGTAAAGATCCTAAAATAATTCCATAAAATTACTATTCCAGATATGGAAAATGTACTTTAAAAATATCCGTGGTATGAGACCCGGGATTATCCCCATTAACTGTCGTAGTGGACACCATCACAATTTTTTCATCAGTCATCCCGTGTGGATAATCTCGATCTAAGTACTATATTTTAAGAAAAAATTTAGTGGGAGTTATTTTCCCATGTTTTTGCACATTTCTTGTGCCGCCTTTGACATTTCCTCAGATGTCACATCTTTTTTATGAGTTGCAATGCTCCAGACATGACCAAAGGGATCCTCAATTGAGCCAAACCTGTCGCCCCAGAAAGCATCCATCAATGGCACGAATGATTTTGCACCTGCAGAGATAGCTTTGTTAAATGTCGCATCAGCATCACTAACGTATAGGTAAATGGACGAACCAGTACCGCCTACTGATTGTGGCGAACGACATTTTCCTTGTGGCATCTCATCATTTAGCATTATGATGGAGTTTCCTATCATAATTTCTGCATGCATTATCTTTCCGTCAGGTGTTGGCATTCTGTGCAATTCCTTTGCATCAAAGACTTTTTTGTAAAACTCGATTGCTCTTGAGGCTTCTCTCACTGTCAAACTAGCAGTCGCAGTGGCAAAGCCATCAGGAATTGTTTTCGTCATTAAACAATTAAATACATGCTTAACTATTTAATTGTTATGGGTTCACCGTGGAAAGCATTATCTGATGACAGCAGAAGGCACATTCTATTACTTTTGAAAAATAAAGAAATGACACCAAGTGATCTCGCACAACATTTTGACTTTACGTTACCTGCTGTATCAACTCACTTGCGAATACTAAAAGAGGCAGATCTCATTACAGAACAAAAACATGGAAGAAATAAATTTTATTCCATAAACCAAAAGCAAACTTTAGAACTGATGAAATTTTTTGAAAATATGTGGGGATACAAAATGGACTCACTCAAAGAATTTGTTGAAAACAAGGAGAGAAAAAGAAAATGACTGAAAATGAAGTAAGAAAAACAATAGAAATTGATGCCTCCCCAGAAGTGGTATTCAAGGCTATTTCTGATCCCGTGGAATTGACCAACTGGTTTCCAGATGCTGTAACACTTGAACCAAAAGTTGGTGGCAAATCCAAGTTCTCTTTTTACAAGGATTCAGACAGGCGTCATACGGAAATGGATGCGGATGTCCTTAGTGAAGGTAGGGTTTTAGAATTTGTTCAGAACAAAAAACTTGTGTACACTTGGCAATGGAAGAACATTCCAGACTTTCCTGAAACTGTTGTAACATGGGAATTGGAACAAGTGGGCAAGAATAAAACTAGACTTACACTGACTCATTCAGGATTTACGGGTAAAGAGAAAGGTAAGATGAGCTTTGAAAACCATAATCAGGGTTGGACATTCTTTCTTAACAAATTAGTTTCATACTGTAAGAAAAAATCAGTTTGAAAAATAGTATAAACTTCCTGGCAGCTAGATAAGGAAGAAATCTGATGCAGGAATTTTAGACCTGGATGTCTAATTACCTCCTTAAATTCAACATGAAAATATGGAGTGTTGGAAATCAAACTGCAAAAACAAAGATCAAGAATCTGCAATGGCACCATCTACTACAAGTATCGTGTTACGATACCTGCACAAATTGTAAAACAACTCCATCTAGAAGGTGGAGACAAGCTTGATGTTTCTTTTATACAAAATACGATCGTGGTAAGAAGAATATCTCATTCATAAAAATCACATCAAAAACCAACTCATCAGTTTTTGTTGCCCATATCTTTTATAGCTGACTTTCTTTTTTGTTTTAAACTATTTAGACTGTCTAACGACGTTTTCTTTTTACAAACTTTCTTGATCAGTATTTTTTCTAGTACTTGTTGTTCCAGTGTTACCATCATTCTTAGTTATCTTGTGTCTATTTTGTCTTTTTGAGCCTCGCTCATTATTTCTTTTCTTATTTCTCTAATGTCCTTTTCCACTGTTGACAGACTACTACCTACTTTTTGTGCAATTTCCTTTTGCTTGTAGCCTTCTGACAATAGTTTCCTTACCTGATTTCTCCTGCCACTCACTTTGTCCTGCACCACCAGTTCCTTTTTCTCGGTCAGCAACTTGACTATGCCGCTGTTGAACTGTATCTGGATCTCCTTTGTATTTTTGATCATTGTCATCAAGCCTAGGAATATCTCTCGCATCATTTTCATGAGTTCACTGGGCTGAGGACCTGTCTTGTCTGATTCCTCATATTTTTTTATAACCTCATTGTAAAGTTCTATATCTTCTAGATGATGTCTGCTGTTTTGTTCAATTAGTTCGATGGCTTTCTTGACCGTCATGATTCCCCCTCACCTTTACAGATTCGCATTGCACCCCGTGCAATATTTTTGGCCATTGGGATCAACATCATGGTCTTTCTTTGGATGCCTGCAAACTATCTTTGTCCTATGCTGTTCCGGCAGAAGCTGCCTTTTGATTGACTGTAACCATTCAATGTCTTTCTCTAACATACTTCCCATTGCTCTATCGAATCTGTTTACAAGGTCACCGGGAATCGGTAGTGGCAGTACTGGGCCTATCATTTTCATTTTGAGATTCTGCTTGTCTTGAATCAAAAGATCAATGTGTGAAATGGCCTTCTTTACTGTCATGTATCATATTCAAAACGGTTCTACACAAATTGCTGGTAACTCTATAATCTTTCTTTTCTTGCAATGTTATGTTATAACAATCATGGCCTGATTCTAGTTACTTGTCATTCTAGTAATGATCTGTCACTATCAACTTCTTTCAATCATGTACTTTTGCAACAGTAAACTCATTTCATTTTGGCTAAATTCTGGGTACCATTTCAAGTGAGAAAATTCTCCCTCATGATGGTACCTGTTTTAACCCTTTGAGAACTGAAGATCTAGAATCTTTATCTTCAGCTATTCGTCCAAGGTTTTCAATAGAATTGATTTCTGCCTAGTAAATACTGTTTGCATATGTGCTGATATTAAACCGCATACATCATCTATTTATGGTAGTTATACCATAGTATTATGGTAATGATACCATGATAGGTGACCACAAATGAACGAATTAGAGCGCAGAATATTGGACATACTATCCAGAGAGATAGGCAATTCCATGTCAATTAGCGGACTGGCGCAGAAGATTCAAAATATCTTTGGTAGTGGCGATTACAAGAACATTAATGTTACAATAAACCACATGCACAAAAATAAGTTGATCAACCTTGAACGGTCCGGGAAATCATACATAACGAGCTTGAATTTTGAAAATTATCTTCTGATCGATTTACTTGCAGAGATGGAACTTGGAAGAAAACAGAACTTTCTTACTGGCAGACAGGAGCTACAAATGCTCATGTTGGAGACTGACACATACCTGCGCCCAATCCCGCTTTTACGATCAATTATAATGATAAATCCTGAAAGGAACTCTAAACTAAACAGAATCGAATTCATCATCCATATTGGAAAAACTGACGACAAGAAATTGATCACGGACAACACTCTTGCCATTTATTTGATCATGGAGACTCTACAGAAGATGCACAACATCAAGGTTGATTACCTGATGATGGAAGATAACATTCTTCTCAATCTGCTCAGATCAAACGAAGCAAATCCAATAAGAGAAATGATGCATAACAAAATAGTGATCTTCAACCCACAGTACTTTTGGGGAGAGATAAGAGATATAATCCAAAACGGAATCAAGATAACGACCGAAGAAACGGAGACAAGTCCGGTGAAGATATCTGAACAGGATCTAGTGTATGGCCTTGCAAAATTCGGATACAAGGAAATGGGGCCGCAAATAAAACAAGGCAGGATGATCTGCATCGAGTACATAATAATATCACTCTTCTTTCACAAAGACGTCAGGAGGAGGGAGGCCATTCCAATAATACTTGCCAAGAACATTGACAGGACCAACTACTACATTCTTTTATTTCTTGCACGAAAATATGGGTTTGAGGGCAAGATGCTTGGAATACTGAAAGCTTTGAGGAATCTTGCAGTGCATGTAGACCTGTTAGGCGAACCCATAAGACTGCTTGAGGCCATGAAAATAGAGGAGATAAAAGCAGACAGTAAGACCATGAAAGAGAAGTTGAGACTGTACAATGTCACTTGATAACACTCGACTGCTCGAGTTTCTTGAAGTCGACAAAGAGCTGAGACGATATGATTCTATTCAGTGAAGTCTTTATATAGATATGTCAAATTCTGTAAATCTTTATTACTTGTTCAGCACATAGAATGGCATGCAAGACCACAATGCTCAGGAATTACAGTATCCAGATACAATATTGCAGCAAGCGCAGCTATTGCACAGTATAGAGCGAGCCATCCCCTTTGCTCTGGAGTTTAGTACCATGAATGTCTACAGGATACAAAAAGATACAGATTCTCAATGGGGATCTACATCTACGGTATACAGAAGGCTACGTTCTCTGGAAACTGTCGGACTGGCAAAATTGAATCGTGGCAAATTCCAAATTAAGACTAGTGTAATTTCTCAACCGTCAAACATATTAAAGAAACTCATGCCGTCATTGATCTCACTCAAGCAGGCAAGAAGGTTTGGTCGTTCCTATAGTCATTCGGATATTAAATTCAGCATGGATAATATCCAAGACAAGTTTGTAACCCTGGATTATGCGGCATGGAATCTTACAAAATTCCAACTTCCTTCGGATCTTTTCATATATGTGGAAGATGTTGAAAAGACAGCTAATTTTCTTGGGAAAAATAATTTCAGTGAAGGCAAGAGAGGACACGTCATACTTCTTCCAAAGATGGGAGATTTCTCAAATGAAATAGAACGAGTATACTTGGACAGTATTGCAAATGGCGAACGAAGTATGCTTGATGCTATAGCCATACAATTACTACATGGGGACAAAATAACGACAAAGGGTCTATTTTTCATAGATGATATCAAAAAAGTAGAAGAGGACATGCCAACTGATAATCAAAGATAAGGGAAATTTAGAACAAGAAGCTGTTCAAATTACAAAAGATCTTGGCGAAGTAATATTTGTTGGTGCGGTAGCCGTGATGCTGCATACAAAGAAAGGCAGGGAATCAAGAGACTTGGATTTTGCTGTAGCAATACCGCTGTCCAACCAATTTCTTGAAGACCATGGATATTTTGTTCACAAGGAAAAAGGAAAGGACGTAAGGCGTACTCCCAGAGGATTCAAGATTGACATTTATTCAAGAGACTTGAACGGCATCCCGGTAGAAATTATAGCAAAGACAGCTGTAGATATACTAGTTAACAGAAAGAAAAACTGGACTGTAAAAGCATCCTCCCTTGAGGTTTTGTTGATTTCAAAACATAGGGCAGGAAGAAACCAAGACACTTATGACTTGAAACTTTTGGCTCAGGAGCGATTCAACGACATAAACTGGAAAACTCTGAAAGGCCTAACAAGGGATGAAACAGAGTTTCAGGCAATCAAGACAGCACTTGATTTTCAGCATGACTCATAATATAAGAAATCTTATGTATACGAATTCGTATATATCAATTGGCGCCTAGCCTGAGGTATTGTTTGATTATGTTGTCTCGTATTTTATAGACAGTCCCTTCTTTTACAATCAAATCTGTCTTGACTAGTTCATTCATGTAGGGAACAATTGAGCTTGTCGGAAGCCTGAGTTCCTTGGATAGCCCGGAATATGACAGGCCTTGGTCTGAAACTGCAAGTTTTTCTAAAATTGATTTCAATGTTGGCCCTCCCTGCGCTATTATTTTTCTATATTTCCAAGTTCTGCCAATAAAGCAGACAGCTGAATCTCTGGATTGGCTCCTATGATTAACCTGTAATCATATTTTGCTATGGCCTCTAACATCTGAGATAAATGAGCAGTCTTAATTTTGTAACATTCTTCATTTAAATATTTCAAAAAGTCTGACTCAGACATTCCATAAACTTTGATGAGTTCAATCATTTTATTCCTGGCCTCTGAAATTTTCCCTCCAAGCGCAAGTTTCAAAATGACACTTACATCGCTTGTCTTGGCAAGTCCTGCAGAGGTTTTTACATTATCTTCATTTATTATTCCAACACTTGCTGTAGCTTGTAACATGTTTATGGAGTGACGCATATCTCCTTCTGAATGCTGGTATAGAGTTTTCAAACCTTCTTGAGTATATTTTATTTTCTCTTTTTTACAAATCTCTTCCAAGTGGATAATTATATCTTCTTCAGATATTCTTGTAAATCTAAAAACTGCACATCTGCTCTGAAGAGGCTCTATAATCTTTGATATATTATTTGCAATCATGATAAATCTACAATGTTTTGCAGTGTCTTCAATAATCCTTCTCAGGGCAGTTTGAGCATCTGAGGTCATCTCATCAGCTTCATCCAAAATTATAAGCTTGAAAGGAATGCTAGTATCTAAACCTGAGAACCTTGCAAATTTCTTTACTCTTTCTCTGACCATGTTGATACCGCGTTCATCAGAAGCGTTCAATTCTAAAGTGTGTTCACGCCATGACTCTCCCAAGATCTCTCTTGCAAGACACAACGCAGTAGTAGTTTTACCAACCCCGGCAGAGCCGGAGAATAACAAATGAGGCATTTCTGATGTATTTTTTAAAAGAGATCGTAGACTGCCCACTATTTCTTTTTGATTTATGATTGACGAGATCTTGATAGGACGATATTTTTCTACCCACATTGAAGATTCATTCATAGGGACATACGTCTTTCACTTACTAATAAAATTAAGTCTAGGGAATCAGGCTTGTAAATTATGAACAACGATCTTGAGTAGGTGTTGGGTATTACTGTATGACCTGTTGTTATTAAGATTGAAAAAAGACTTACATTGATAGTGATAGTACAGAATCCTATGTTGGGCAAAAAAATAGATATTTCAATTATAAGGCATAAATTTGTACAAATAGAATTTAGATCAAATGATCAAAGTAAATGGTTAACAGAATTGATCGATCGATCCCTTTAGAGGCTCAAAGGTGGATCGAGTAAATTGCACATCTCAGAACTCATACAGGTACATAGTATAGGATATCTCTTACAGGATGTCAAAGTCAATTTTACACATGATCTCAAAATAGAGGCACCCACAGTATCTGTAGAATCTAAACAGGGCGAAATATTGAGTATCTCAAGATGGATAGCTGAAGTATTATCTTTAGAAAAACTTGTTCAAGTACAAGACACCGATATGGTAGCTGATTTACATCAAGCAATAATGAAAGAGAACACCCAAGGAGAATTCAATCTTTCTACACTAGATCTAGACTTTTACATAAAAGTGAATTCATTCGCAAAAAAACTTCCACAACAAGACTACGATAAAATTGAAAGTATGCTAAATACTCTTATTCGTAAAAGACAAGGAAAAATAATTAAATTAGCAGATTCTTTTCAAATGACTTCTGATTTAGCAAAGAAACTAACAATAGAGGAACGAACATTTTTTGATTATATTCATCAAAATAGTGTGGAATTTAAAAAACAAATACTAAGTGATACAAAATGACTACGCAATCTGAATCTATTTCAAAGGGTAAATTGGATGATATGGTAAAAGATTTTCTTAGTAGATTCAAAGAAAAATCTGGTGCATACAGGTATGTTGATGAAATTGATCAAATGATGGCAAAGAAAACACAATACATTGTAGTTGATTATAATGATCTGGTATCTTTTCCTGAAATTGAGTCAGTGTTTAATACTAATCCTGACGAAGCACTTAGAGCATTTAGTTCCTCAATAAGGGATATTCTTAAAGAAAGATTTCCACAATATGCGGAAAAAATTCGTCATGATATAAGAGCTAGAATTTCAAACTTTCCATCTCAACGTAGTCTACGTGAAGTGAATGCAGAAGTTATTGGAAAAATAATCAGTGTTTCTGGAATGGTTGTACGATCATCAGAGATTAAACCACTTGCAAAAGAACTAGTTTACTTTTGTCCAGATGGTCATAAAACAGTTAAAATTCAAGAAAAAGGTTTGGAATTTAAAGAACCACTCAAATGCGATAATGGAAAATGTACGCATAGAGATCTTGAGATAAATCCTGAACAAAGCAAGTTTATTGATTTTCAAATGGTGAGACTTCAAGAATTACCGGAGGATCTACCTCCTGGTCAATTACCTCATTATCTTGATGTAACCGTCTTGCAAGACTTGGTTGATAACGCAAGACCGGGAGATCGTATTATTCTAACAGGGATTGTACGAATTGAACAAGAACACATACCTTCTATGAGGGGTAAGAGTGGTATCTACAGATTACGAATTCAGGGAAATAATATTGAGTTTCACCGTGGACGTGGAAATAAAGCTTCTAGAAGTACTGAAAGAGAAGAAATCTCTCCTGATGAAGAGCGAATAATAAAATCACTTGTACAAAATCCTGAAATTTATGATAGACTCGTAGCTTCTTTTGCACCTCATGTAAGCGGACATGATATAATCAAGGAAGCAATCTTGTTGCTAATTGTAGGATCGACTCAAAAACTTCTTGCCGACGGTGCTAAAATTCGTGGTGACATCAATGTCTTTCTGGTAGGTGATCCGGGTACGGCAAAAAGTGAGATGCTGAAATTTTGTGCAAGGATTGCTCCAAGAGGACTGTATACATCTGGAAGAGGTTCAACTGCTGCCGGACTTACAGCGGCAGTTGTAAGGGATAAAATTGGTATAATGATGCTTGAGGCAGGCGCTGTTGTCTTAGGTGATCAGGGTCTTGTCTGTATAGATGAATTTGATAAAATGAAACCCGAAGATCGAAGCGCATTACATGAAACAATGGAACAGCAGTCCGTAAGTATTGCAAAAGGTGGAATCGTTGCAACATTGAACGCTAGAACTTCAATTTTAGCAGCAGCAAACCCCATGTTTGGAAAATATGATCCTTTCAAGAACATCACCGAAAACGTTAATCTCCCAGTTCCACTTCTGACGCGTTTTGATCTTATCTTTGTTGTCCGAGATATTCCATCAAAAGAAAGAGATACAAGAATAGCACGGCATATATTGAATTTACATAGGGTTTCAGGAACTGATACTAGATCGCTAATTGATGTAGATATTCTTACAAAATACCTGTCATATGCAAAGAGATATGATCCAAATCTTACTCCAGAAGCAGAAGATAAAATTCTGAGTTACTATATGACAATGAGAAATGTAGAATCTGAAGGAATGATCACTGTAACACCAAGACAATTAGAGGGACTTGTAAGGTTGGCAACAGCAAGAGCTAGATTATTGATGAAAACACAAGTTGATGGGGAGGATGCAGAACGGGCAATCTTCCTTATGCAGAGTATGTTGCAAGATGCAGGAGTTGATGTTAATACCGGAAAAGTCGATCTCGGAGTTCTTCAAGGACGCCCTCACAGCGAGGTCTCAAAAATGCAACTATTCATGGATGTGATGAAATCACTTGAAGGCGATGAAAAAAGACCCGTTGAAGAAAAACTATTTGTCAAGGAACTGATCAAGACTGATAAATTTACAGAGGATGAAGCAAGAAAATATATTAAAAAATTGCAAAGAGAGTCAGCTATCTATGAATCTAAACCTGGTCATTATAACAGAGTATGAAAATAGAACAGTTAGACATTCCTCCTTCAACAATTGAATTTCTACAAAAAAATGGATATGTGAGCCTATATCCACCTCAGGAAAAGACAGTAAAATCTGGATTGCTTGAAGGAAAAAGCATCTTGGTTTCTGCTCCTACAGCAAGTGGTAAGACGTTGATTGCTATTCTTGCAATAATAAAACATCTGTCTGAAAAAAGGGGAAAAATAATCTATCTCAGTCCTCTAAAAGCCTTGGCCTCAGAAAAATTCAATGAATTTAAAAAACTTGGTTTAGACGGTCTTGGGAAAAATCTGAAAATCCAAATATCTACAGGCGATTTTGATATATCTGACAAGAACCTAGGCCAAAATGATATTCTTGTACTAACCAACGAAAAAATGGATTCTATCATAAGACAAGGTGCAGAGTGGTTAGATCAAATAAGTCTTGTAATATCTGACGAAGTGCATCTATTGGGTGATGATGATAGGGGACCAACTCTTGAAATTGTACTTACAAAGATGAAATTATTATCACAAAAACCGCAAATACTTGCTCTTAGTGCTACTGTTACTAATGCTGATGAGATTGCTGATTGGTTAGGGTGTGAATTAGTTCATAGTGAGTGGAGGCCAGTTCCATTGTCAGAAGGAGTCTATGATCAAGGTATAGTTACTATGCAAGACCGGAAAAAATTTGAAATTCAAACAAGCATTAGAGGACCACCGGTTGACTTGGGGCTTGATTCGCTAAAAAATGGAGGTCAGGCAATTTTATTTGCAGAAACGAGGGCACGTTCTGTCTCTCTTGCCACAAAGGCATCAGAGGCTGTGTCAAAGACTCTAAACCCTGAAGAAAAAGAAGTATTAGGAAAAATTTCGCAAAAAGTCTTGGATGATAATGAACATACTGAACTTGTTAAAACACTGGCAGGTCTAATCAAAAACGGAGTGGCATTTCATCATGCTGGCCTTAATCCAAATTGCAGAGATCTAATTGAATCTGAATTTAGAAACCGAAGAATAAAGATCTTGGCATCTACGCCTACCTTGGCTGCTGGAGTAAATCTTCCAGCAAGAAGAGTGGTTATTGCTAATGTATCTAGATATGATGCAAAGTATGGAATAAACAAACCCATCAGCATACTAGAGTATAAACAATTGTGCGGCCGTGCAGGCAGACCACAATATGACAAATATGGTGAGGCTATAATTGTGGGCAACTCAAATAGTGATGAGATCTTTGACTATTACATTAACGGAACGCCAGAACCTATCTCTTCAAAACTTACGGGAGACAAGGCATTACGAATTCATCTTCTCAGTTTTGTATCAACAAATCCTGGTATCAAGGGAGAAGACATTGTAGAATTTTTTTCAAAGACCCTTTCAGGTTCACAAGAAAGAAAAACAACAATAAAATTCCACATTCAGATATCTTTGCGATATTTAGAATCAGAGGAGCTTGTAAAACAAAAAGGAAATAGGTATATTGCTACAGAATTTGGCAAAAAAACTTCCACGTTATACATAGATCCTCTTACAGCAGTTCTGTTTAGAAAATCCTTGGAAAAAATTCCAACACATGGACATGCTCTTGGTTTGCTACATTTGATTACAGTCTCCGAGGATTTCTTTCCCAAGTTCTCATTACGAAATAAAGATTATGAGTTTGTTGGTACCTTGATTGAAAATTATGCTGATCAACTAATAGAACCTATATCTGAATATGACTGTAACCGAAGTCTTCTTGCAATGCACGCTTGGATCAATGAATCAAGAGAAATATTTCTGTCTGATAATTTTGGTATAGAATCTGGTGATATGCATAGAATGGTAGAGACTGCGGACTGGCTAATCCATGCTCTTTATGAGATTGCAAAACTAGAAAAAAAAGACGAGATCTTGACTGAAATTGACTCTCTAAGGTCCAGAGTAGCATATGGTATAAAAGAAGAACTTGTTGATCTAGTGCAAGTAAAAGGAATTGGAAGGGTAAGAGCTAGGGTACTCTTCAAGAATGGCATAAAAACTAGAGAGGATTTGACTTTAACATCTGTTGAAAAACTAGCCAAAATAGACAAGATAGGACCAATTATCGCAGAAAACATAAAGACATATCTGAAAAAGATAAGATAATGCTGGATAGAACCATTGTAGGAATACTGATTTCAGCAGTGGCATTTGTTACCGTTTATGCAATTACTCCAAGTCTGATTAAAGTACTGACAAAAAGAAATATGGTTGTAAAAGACTACAACAAAGAGGTTGCTACAGTGGTTGCCCGTCCTGGAGGACCTTCAATTCTTGCAGGAATTCTGGCTTCTGAACTCACTCTTTATACCTTTTTCCCCTCCACCGCTATACTGGCAATTATCATTACGACCTCCCTTGCTTTTCTTGTTGGTTTTGCCGATGATAGAAAAGTACTTGGTGGGTGGTTCAAACCACTTGCTCTTGCAGCTTCTGCGTTACCTATTATTTTACTTGGAGCATATACTCCACCACATCTTGCATTTCCACTATTTGGTTCAGTCAAGATTCCAGAACTCTATTTGGCGTTGATAGTTATTATCATTCCAGTTATGGGAAATACAATAAACTCTATTGATGTACTAAATGGTGTTGCAAGCGGATTTATGACAATTGCTAGCTTTGCCCTCACTGTTTGTCTTGTCATTGTACACCATTATGATATTGCGTTGGCAAGTTTACCTCTTGGATTTGTGTCATTGGCATTCTACAAATATCATAAAGTTCCAAGTAAAATATTTCCAGGAGACTCTGGTGCGCTAACTCTGGGAGCCATGTATGGCGCATTGTCTATCATCGGTCATGTTGAAATTATTGCCGCAATTGCATTGCTTCCTGCAGTGATAAACTCTTTTCTGTTCCTTTCTAGTGTAAAACGAATAGTTGAACATAGACAAATAAAAGCAAATCCAGTTGTTCACACTGAAGATTTCAAGCTGATGGCCAGTACTGATAAATCTGCTCCGGTGACTCTTGTGAGATTGATCTTGGCAAATGGACCTCTTACTGAAAAACAAGTGGGATTTGTGATATTTAGATTGGCATTATTTTCTGCAGCACTTGCAATAATCACATCTTTCATGATGGAAATTAAGCTATGAAGGGAACCCCAATTTTTTTCTACATATTTGTAATGTGGCTACTGATTATTGCTGGAGGTGCACTAATTGTTCCAATCATTGCACACATCTCAATACAGGGATTCGGCAATCTAGATAGTACAATAGATTCTGTTGTAAAAGCAGGTATTGCAATCATGCTTGTAGTACTTTGGATCTTGATAATGTCAAAAATAAAGAACTGGATATTTCATCAACAGATACGCCACTAACTGTTTTCCCACTTCGTCTTTTTCTTGTCGTATTCTTCTCTTGAATACTTGACCTTGGCTGGAACTCCAACTACTACACAATTAGATGGAACATCCTTTGTGACTACAGCCCCCATTGCCACAACACTATTTTCTCCAATTCTAACTCCTGCCTTTATGACTGCCCTGGAGCCTATGACTACTCCGTCTTCTATGGTAACTCCTATCATTTTTTTACTAGCTGGATAAGGATCATTAGTTAAAGATGCGGCAGGACCTATGAAGACATTTTTCCCAATTCTGGAAAGTGGTGGTATGTAGACGAGCCCCTCTATCATGGTATTTTCTCCTATCTTCACATTGTAATCAACATGTGCAAGAGAGCCAATCTTGACATTGTCTCCAATCTCTGTATTATCTCCTACATAAGCAAAATGCCATATCTTCACATTTTTTCCAAGTTTGGCTTTTTCAGAAATGAAATTTGTAACCATTTCTTATCACAAGTGCCATGGGACGCCTTTTGTAACAATCTTGTCAGGAAGAGTATTTCTGTGCTTGCTCAAGAATTCAATATCCTGATTCTTGTCCCTCAATTCGTCTGGCAGCATTATGGGAATCTCTTCTATTATTGGATAATATCTGGAACATTTTGAACAAAATATCGTGCCCTCAGAAATGATTTCTTCTTTTGAAGTCAATTCTACCAACTCTAGTGGAAAGTGTTTGTCTATTGGACATGCAAGAATTTCCATTAGTTTTCTGTTCATTTTAAATTCAGATAGATTGGAGTTCCTTTCTGGCTAGATAAAAGTGCCGCTTCTGCAATCTTGGTGGTGTTTACGGCATCTTCTGCTCTTACTCTGATACTCTCTTTCCCATCTATTGCAGATATGAAATTCTTTATCTCTAAAAGTAAAGGCTCTTCCATTTCCTTTCTTGGTATCTCTGCTCCTGAACTAGTTTCGATCTTCACCTCTTGTGTGATAAAATCCGAAGAAATCATGGCATCACCACATACTGCATTAAATTTTCTTACACGAATTGGAGTGATCCAATTTGATGATATAATAGCAACCCGGTTGTCTTTGAAACCCAGCATTATTGTTGCAAAATCTTCATGCTCATGTCTTATTTTTCCAGACCTTGCAAATACTACTTCTGGCACATCGTCAAATAACCACATGGCAGTATCAATGTCATGTACTGAGGTGTCATAGATAATTCCTACATCTTTTATGTGATTTGGCATTCTATTTTCTCTATGAAATTCAAGCATGATCAATTCTCCATACTTTTTGGTCTTGACATATTCTTTGACAAGTGAAACGGCAGGATTGAATCGCTCTATGTATCCACTTGTGAGAATCACCTTGTTTTTTTTGGCTAATTTGAGAAGATCTTCTCCTTCATTTGAGAAATAAGTCATTGGCTTTTCTACAAAAACATTTTTCTTTTGTTCTAAGAGTTTTTTTGCCAACTCAAAGTGAGTTGAAGTAGGTGTACACACAAATGCGGCATCAAATTTTTCTGAATCCATGAGGGAATCTAGAGATGAATAATGATTCACAGAATATTTTTCACTCATCTCTTTTGCCCTGGAAGCATCCATGTCACATATGGCTGAAAGAACTCCGAGATGGGAAAGAATTCTTACGTGATTTTTTCCAAAACCGCCAGTACCTATCTGAACTATCTTCATACTAGTACACCGATGTTATCCATTTTGAGTATTTCTTATTTTTACCCATGGTGATATCTGAATAGATCTTTCTAATGTCTTCTGTAATCTTTCCTACTTTGCCGTCTCCTACCATCTTGTTGTCTACCGAAATAACTGGAGTTATTTCTGCTGCAGTTCCTGTCAGAAATACTTCGTCGGCAAAATAAATCTCTGTTCTGGGAATCTCACGCTCTATTATTTGGTAGCCTAGATCTTCTGCTATCTTGACTACTGAATCTTTTGTTATTCCTTCTAATGCTGACGAGCTAGGTGGAGGTGTTAATAACTTTCTATCCCTTACGACAAAGATATTCTCACCGGGGGCTTCACTTATGTTTCCTAGATGGTCTAACAAGATGGCTTCATCGTAACCATTTCTCTTTGACTCTTGTGTAGCTAGTATGGAATTGAGATAATTTCCACCCATCTTTGCAAGCGGTGGTGTAGAGATGTCATGAATTCGTCTCCACGAAGACGTGCCTATCTTTATCCCGTTCTTGTTAAACAGTTCCCCAAAAGGGAACATGACTATTACTGCATGTGTTGGAGTATTTTCAGTTACATGGAGATTGATCCCATGTTTGCCTACAAAATAAAATGGTCTTATGTAGCATGATTCTTTAACATTGTTTTTTTTACAAATCTGAATTATTGCATTGGAAATTTCTTTGTCTGTAAATCTAAGGGAAATTGAATATACCTTGCCCGAATTTCTAAATCTCTTTATATGATCTTGCAATCTGAAAATATTCAAGTTTTTAGAATTCCAATATCCTCTTAGTCCTTCAAAAACTGAAGTTCCATAGTGTATGGCATGAGTCATGACTGGAACCTTTGCATCCTCATCTCTTACTATCTTGCCATCAAACCAGACAAATTTTGGAACAAAAGGTTTCATATTGAAAAACCGAATCTGTCTATAATTAATCTATTTCCCTACCAAAATCCTATACTGGGAAATTTCATTCCTAATACCCTATATGTAAGATCCTCCGCATTTGCAAATTTTTTAACAACGTCCCAGCTCTCACGTATTATTCGTACTACTTCGGGTTCAACATAGTTTTCCCAATCTGTATCTTTTCCAATTGCTGCATCAAACATTTTTTGTTTTACAGAGGACGCAGAGGTTTCCTTTCTTTTTCCTACTCTGGGATTGAGACCGTATAGCTTGAGCACAAAACCCTCCGCCTTATCACCAGTATATGTAAAATAATCTGTTTTTACTTCATCAAGAATCTGTTCTTTTATTTTCCATGAATATGGCGATAGCATTGGGGGCATGTATTTTGCAAATGGTGCATAAAATGTATAATTTGGCACAACTGTTACACTATCACCAAATACTGCATGGAGCATTTTTTTCCTCAACTCGTAACTAAAAGGAAAACTTCTACTATTGATCTCCTTGTTGTTCTTCATGAATATGACTGGTAAAACTCTTACTTGACCTTCATTTTTTAATTCATTAATAATTTCTACGTGGGCCTTGGTAACAGGATTCAAATGCGCAAGATAGATTGCTACTGTCAACTGTTTTTCTGTATTTCTGTGTCATATTTCAATCATTTATTCAAAATTATGATAAACCTCTAAAAAATAGGGACGATGGGACTTGAACCCACGACATCCAGCGCCCGAGGCTGGCAGTCTACCAAGCTAACCTACGTCCCTGTAAGACTCGCTATGGTAATAGAATATTATTCTTTCAAAGGGGATTTTATCTAGCCGTATGATTCGTATTTTATTTCAAAACTCTTGTCTGCTCTCTTGTTTCTTTCCGTGACAAAACTTTTTGGTGCCAAGACATCTAGGCAACCATCTATAGTTCCTTGCCAACCACAAATGAAAAATACTGTATTATCCTTTGTGATTTTCTCACCAACCATCTTTTCAAGTGGAGACATTTCTCCGTCTTTTGACTGTAGGAAACTTTCTACTCTGCCTTTGTGGCCATTCCAAGTTCTGTTAAACCATTCATCTGGTCTACTTATGGTGGCTCTGTATCTGAAATTCCACTTGTCTCTTCCTCTGTCAAGGCTTTCCTCTTCCAGTTTGGTTAATTCATCTCTGTAACCTAATTCATCAACATAGCTAGCACCATGATATACTACAATCTCTCTCTTACTTCCTATTGCATGAAGATGTTTTGCATAGCTGAGAAATGGTGCAAGGCCTGTACCGCCACCAAGACAAACTATTCTTCTATTATCTGGTTCACCATCTGGTTTCTTTTCTTCAATGGTAAAAGGACCAGTAGGTTTTAACCAAATTATCTCATCTCCTTCTTTTGCACTAAATAATACTGTAGTAAGACGTCCTGGAAGTGGCTTTCTTACCCACCTGATGTATAATTCAATATATTTTCTGTTCTCTGGATTTGATGCAATTGAGTATGCTCTTCGAATTACCTTGTTTTCTGCTGGTACATGTGCTCCAAGTGTAAGAAACTGTCCGGCCTTATACTGTGGTACTTCACCACCTTCTTTTGGTATGAATCTGAAAACCGCTAAATCTTCTTTCTGAATTTGTATGTATGAAATTATTGCTTTACTGTCTACGACCACGCGAGGATTTTTGATTTAGATAGTTAAATATCTTATGCTGTTATTTCACATCCTAAATTTTTGATTTACACTAAACGTTAATAACCTCTCAAAAAAAGTTAATGCAAATCAGATGCAATATTCTGGTTGAATATGGGCCGGTCGTCTAGCCTAGTAGGATACGCCCTTGGCATGGGTGAGATCGTGGGTTCAAATCCCACCCGGTCCACTTTTTCAAGTTACAGTAATTGAATGTGTTGACATGGGAGCAAGTGGATTTATGTCACGTAAATTATCCCAAACAAATATCTCAATTTTGTAGTTTCCTGCTTCACTTGGAGTCCATGACAGTGCAGCCGCAAGAGTTTGATTTTTTGCAAGAGACCCTGTTGCATAATTGAGATCAACAATTGCACCATCTGAGTTAATCACTTGAACTATGTATGCCCAATCAATATTTTTTTCACTCAAGTTCTTCAACGATGTTTGTAAATTGAGCTGCTGGCCAACTACGGGAGATTTTATTTCCTCACCAAGAGAGTTTACTATCTTAAAGTCTGATGTTGACGTCGCTTCGTATCCATACGCAGAACTAGCTCCAATTATTGTCACTGCAAAAATTAGGAATAGCAAAAACTTCATTGCCTCGAATTTTTCATTCTTAGATTTAAATTATCCCAAATGGTAGTTAGCACATGTCCGAATCTAGAGACATTATCTACATTGGGAAAAAGCCACTTATGTCGTATGTTACTTCTGCGCTCATACAGTTGGCAAACCAACCAAAAATATCAATCAAGGCAAGAGGACTTAGTATCGGCCATGCAGTAGATGTTGCTCAAATCATTGCACGAAAAACAGAAAATGCTGGCTATGCCGTAGGAAACATCAAGATAGGTTCAGAACAAATGCAATCACAAGATGGACGCTCTAGGAATGTTTCTACTATAGAAATAGAAGTAAAGAGAACACACTCTTAAGATAGTATACCTTGAACGACTCTTTTCTTTTTTGTCACTTATTTTGTTGAATATTTATTTTCTATTTTTTTGAATCTGGAAAGGTCTACAATGTTATTGAACTCATCAAAATTTACAAGAGACTCTTTCAACTTTAGTGTAGTCCCGGTCTTTTTCAATTCTCTTAGAATCTTCAATGTTGCAAATGTATTTGCATATAATACAGATAATGGATACAAAATAAGATTGAATCCCATACTGTGTAATTCCTTGGATGGCAGAACAGGAGTTGCTCCTCCTTCTATCATGTTTGCAACTAGAGGAGCCTTGATTGATCTGCCTATTTTTTTTATTTCTTCAACAGATTTGGGTGCTTCAACAAAAATTGCATCGGCGCCAATCTCTTTGTAAAGTAGACCTCTCTCTATTGCTGCATCAAGGCCTTCAGTAGCTCGCGCATCTGTTCTAGCAACAATTATGAAATCTTTACTCTTCCTAGCATCAATAGCGGCACGAAGTTTTTCGGCATACTCTTCTTTTGGAATTACTTCCTTGCCTGACATGTGCCCACATCTTTTTGGCCATTTCTGGTCTTCAAGAAATATGCCAGATGCCCCAACTGATTCCAGATCGTTTACAAGTTTCCATACGCTTAATGGATTACCATAGCCTGTGTCAGCATCTACTATGACCGGAACAGATACTGACTTACATATTCTTCTTGCATTTTCAATTGTTTCAGTGGATCCTATGAAACCATAATCCGGCATACCAAGAAGTGCTGCAGATGTTCCATACCCTGTCTGAAACATTGCTTCAAAGCCCGCTTTTTGGGCTACTCTTGCAGTTATCGCATCATAAACCCCAGGAAAGACAAGAGGTTTTGATTTATCTAGTAATAATTTTCTAATATTTGTCAACTGCGGCTATGTTGTTCTACAATTATTTATTGCTTAGTTAACCTTTGACACTTTTTCTAGCCATGACTTTTTTTGATTGAAATATTTTTCAACAACTTGTGAAATATCTTGAAAATCTTCTGAAAATCAAACTCTAACTAAAGAGGTTCAAAAACCATCTCTAGACTTACATAATAGTAATATATCCTGATTAAAATCCTTCACAAGACATATTTATGAAGCGTGGAAAGGAGAATGTCGAATAATGGTCAACAGCATAGAACTTGATCTCTTGATAGTAGGTTCTGGCCTTGCTGGTCTTAGAGCAGCAATTCAAGCATCGAAAGTAAGTTCAAAGATCAAGATTGGAGTTGTTTCAAAACTTCAAGTCATGCGTTCACACTCGGTATCTGCTGAAGGCGGAACAGCCGCTGTTTTATATCCTGAAGAAGGAGATTCTCTTGAATCTCATGTATATGATACTGTAAAAGGAAGTGACTTTCTTGGAGATCAAGATGTCATTGAAAGACTGGTTTCAGAAATGCCGTCTGAAATATATCAACTAGAACATTGGGGGATGCCATGGTCTAGAAGGGAAGATGGAAAAATTGGTCAGAGACCATTTGGAGGTTACAGCTTTAACCGTGCAACATATGCTCAAGATAAAGTTGGATTCTACGAGATGCAGACCCTGTATGATACTTGCCAGAAATTTGATAACATAGAATTTTACAATGAATGGTTTGTTACATCTATAATCCACGATGGCCAACGCTTCTGCGGCATTACAGCAATCGAACTCTCCAATGGTAATTTTTACACATTCAAGGCAAAAGCATTGATTATTGCAACTGGTGGAGCAGGACGAGTCTACAGTTTTTCAACTTATTCATTAGCTTCAACTCCTGATGGATTAGACATGGCATATCGTGCTGGAATGGCATTAAAAGATATGGAATTTGTCCAATTTCATCCAACTGGAATATTACCATCTGGAATTCTGATTACAGAAGCTGCTAGAGGTGAAGGAGGTTATCTGATAAACAAGGACGGAGAGAGGTTTATGAAAAAATATGCTCCCAACAAGCTTGAGCTTGCTTCAAGAGATGTGGTTTCACGTGCTATGATGACAGAAATTAATGAGGGTAGGGGTTTCAAAAACGAGACAGGTGTAGAATGTCTAAAATTAGATTTGACACACCTTGGTAAGGAAGTAATTATCAGAAAACTTCCTGCCATAAGAGAAATTTCCTTGAAATTCTCTGGTATAGATCCAGTAACTGAACCAGTAGATGTCAGACCGGTATGTCATTACATGATGGGCGGAATTCATACAAACATAGATGGTGCAACAGAAATACAAGGAATATGGGCAGCTGGAGAAGTTGCATGCAATAGTGTTCATGGCGCAAATAGGCTAGGGGCAAACTCCACATCAGAATGTCTTGTATGGGGAAAGATTACGGGAGATCTAGCTGCAAAATATGTCCTTGAGGGAAAATCTCAACCGCCTTTTCCAATACACTTGATTGCTACTGAAGAAAAAAGAATCTACGACGGAATTTTTAGAGGAAGTGGAAGCGTAAACCCATACGAAGTACGCCAGGAGTTGACTGATATAATGAATTCAAAAGCTTATGTCTTTAGGACTGAAAGCAATCTAGTTGAGGGATTAAAACAAGTGCGACAACTACAGCAAAAAACTTGGAAACATGTTGATGATAAAGCTAAAGAGTATAACACGAACTTCACAAATGTCATGGAACTTGATTCCATGTTCCGTGTTGCTGAAGTCATTCTAATGGGCGCAATTGCAAGAAAGGAATCAAGAGGTGCACATGCAAGAGTTGACTACCCTGATAGGGATGATAAGAACTTTTTGTATCATACTCTTGTGTATTATGATACCAAGGAACCCGTTCTAAAGACACATCCTGTAACTATTACTAAATACAAGCCAGTGGAGAGGAAATACTAGTGGCAGAAAGATTGTCAAACCGTGAAGGCATAAAGGGAATGGCAAACCCAACCCGATATGGAATAGAACGTGTTGCATATTGGTTACAGAGACTTACTGGACTTGGGTTACTTGCATATTTGATAGGTCATATTTATGAAACTAGCACAATTGTAAATGGAAAAATAGCCTGGGACAAGATGCTAGAATTTACACAAACTCCGCAAGGCCACATCTTTCTCACGCTGGTAATTGGCATGTGTGTGTTCCACACTGCAAACGGAATTCGAGTCATGCTTGGTCATGGAGGTATAGGGGTTGGTAAACCTGGACAGCCAGAATATCCGTACAAGGCGGCATCACTTAACTATAAACAACGGCTTTGCATCTGGGTTTCAATTGCTCTTGCAGCGCTAGCCATGATGTATGGTGCATCAGTACTATTTGGTGATTAAGATGCGCGAAAGCATTATCATGAAAATACACTATGGGACAGCATTAGGAGCTGTAGCACTTGTATCTGTACACATACTGATGAGAATGTCACAGAAATTTTCTGATTCACTACAATATCAAAATGTGATTACAAACTATCATTTTCTTCCATATGCACTGATGTTAGAAGCTATACTAATTCTACTTTCAGTGCATGGCTTCAATGGACTTAGAGTAATCCTCTTGGAATTAAAACAAGGTTCAACATATGAAAAAATGATTAACTATGGATCTCTTGCAGCTATGGCAGTATTGATTGCATATGGCTCAAGAACTATATTAATGGCGGGAATGGGGGTTTCTTAGATATGGCAGTTGTAGCAGCACCAAAACCATCTGAGAAATCAAATGCAAAAGCTACTAGCCAACCAAATACCATCACTCTTAGAATAGCCAGGTCTAATCCTTCAGAAGGACAAGAATCTTCATTCTCAGAATTTCAGATTCCAGTTCTGAAATGGACTACAGTATTGGAGGCAATATTGTATGTAAAGCAAAACCTTGACCACTCTGTAGCAGTGAGATATTCCTGTAGACAAGCATCATGTGGTTCTTGTGGAATGAAAATAAATGGAAGACCAGCGTTGGCATGCTACACAAAGATTTCAGAATTGAACTCAAATGTTATAACAGTTGAACCAATGAACAACTTTCCAATAATCAGGGATCTTGCAGTCGACTTTAAACAACTAATCTCAAACCACAAAAAAATGAAACCCTTTATCATCAGGGAAGATTCTGAAGTAACACCAGAATCCAAGGAATTCATACAAACACCACAGGATCTCGAAAAGTTTCTCCAGTTCTCTTACTGCATCAAATGTGGACTGTGTAACTCTGCATGTCCAACAATGGCTACAGATACGTCATTTATAGGCCCTCAGGGGCTTGCACAAGCCTATAGGTATGTGGCAGATAATCGAGATAAAGGAAAAGATGACAGGCTAAAAATTGTTGATGACTCTCATGGTATATGGAGATGTCACTTTGCTGGATCATGTAGTCAAGTCTGTCCAAAAGGTGTGGACCCTGCAATGGCGATACAATTGCTCAGGGGATATCTTTTGGGATTTAGAAAATGATATTCTAAGGCTTTTTGGGGTTCTTGCTAGTGTTTACCTGATTGTTTATGGCTTCTGCCATGAAATGATTTGAAACGTTTACCTTGACATCGTTAATTCCATCTATCTTGAGCAAGTTGTCATGCACATCTTGTGCAATCTTGAATCCGAATATTGCTGGACAAAATGGACTGGTCAAATGCAGATCAATTTTAACTTCTGATTCTACTATATCGATATTATCAACTAGCTCAAGTTCCATTATTGAGACATTTATTTCTGGATCAACTACTTTTGTTAGTTCATCAAAAATTTGTCTTCTCAGGTCCTGAGATGCCTGTGACATAAATCAAAAAAGCGTCTATGCTATATATAACCATTCTATTTCCTAAATTGATGTACAGATCTAGATTGGAAGGAAAACTAGATGAAAATACATTAGAATTTCTTTCATCAATTTCAGATGACTTTCAAATTGCATTATACGATATACTTGGAAGCCAGGCTCATACATTGATGCTTTTCGACAATAAAATAATAACAAAAGCAGAAGCAGGAAAGATTCTTGGTGCTCTGGAGAAACTCAAAAAAGAAGACTTTTCTGCAAAGTCAGAGGCCGAGGACATCCATGAACTAATTGAGTCTCTAGTGATAAAAAAAGCAGGAAAAGAAGCTGGTGGAAAGATGCATACTGCACGCTCAAGAAATGATCAAGTCACACTTGACATGCGTATGAGGATACGAGATGATGTCAATATTGTCTGTTTTTGCTTAAACGAAACCATATCTACACTGATACAACTTGCAGAAAAACACCAGAATACGATTGTGCCACTGTATACTCATCTCCAACAGGCTCAGGTTGGGTTGTTCTCTCACTTTCTTTTGGCATATGCCGATGCTCTATTTCGGGATCTTGACAGGTTCTATGTAACATATGGTAGAATCAATGAATCTCCTCTTGGCGCAGGTCCTGTTGGGGGTACAAGTATTCCAATTGACCGACAGTCCACTGCAAAAATGCTGGGATTCAAGGGACTAGTTGAGAATTCAATTGATGCGACTTCATCAAGGGACTTTGTTGCGGAATATGTGAGCGACTCTTCCATCATGATGACGAATCTGAGTAGGCTGGCAGAAGATTTTATCATATGGTCTACTTCGGAATTTTCTTTTCTTGAACTATCAGACAAGTTTACTTCTACGTCAAGTGTCATGCCACAAAAGAAAAATCCTGATATACTTGAGCTCATCCGCGGAAAAACTGCCCAAGTAATAGGGTATCAAATGGCAATATTGTCAAATCTAAAGGGCCTTCCATCTGGATACAATAGGGATCTCCAACAAATCAAGGTCTCAATTTGGCCAACTTCCAAGATAATAATATCATCATTGATTGTCATTAATTCGCTTCTTAAAACCATGACTGTAAATGAGAAAAAACTACGACAAGCAATTGATGGTGGATTTTCCATCTCTCTTGATATTGCAGAACATTTGGTACGAAAAGGAATACCATTTAGAGTGTCACACAAAATAGTTGGGCATCTAGTACAAATAGCAGCTAATTCAAAAAAGTCCCTAACTGAATTATCCATATCTGAAATAAAAAAAACAATTCCATCTAATGAAATTGATCCAAAGGATCTCTACAAAATTATCCAGTCCACAACTCCAGAATCATCACTTGAAACTAGACGGTCACAAGGATCTTCTGGTAAATATGAACAGCAAAGAATGATTGCAGACAGAAAAAGAAAGATCCAGGCATATGTAATAGGTACACGTAAGAGAACAAATGAAGTAAGAGAAGCAATTGAGAGTCTGGAAAATACTGTAAATACTCTGATAAAAAACAAAGCCTAAAATATGCTAAAAGTACACAAAAATTGTAAGTTTTTATAGATATAATTAGTAAATATCTAAATTTAATATGAAAAACTTGACTTTTATATTGATTTTACTTAACATATGTACTGATATTTGATTTTTACAACTCATCTTTAGTATGTATCAATTCGTACAACCACAAACAAACAACCCTAACTACACAGCAGGTCAGACATGGGGTGCACTCAAAAAAGCCTGGCGTGGATACAAAATAGCTAAGGTACAGAGTGATAACATCAGAATGGCTGAATATGCAAAGAAGATCAGAACACTCCAGCATGACTTGGGAATCAAGCAAGCCGAGTTTCCAGAACTGAACCTAAGTTAGTTAGAATTTTTCTATTTTTGGGACTATTAAGTATGAAATGATGTTTTGCGACAGTCCTGCAAGTCTTAGAAATAGACCTATGAAATAGCGGGTTCGCGGGGATTCGGACCCCGGACAGCCGGATTAAAAGTCCGGTACTCTACCTGGCTGAGCTACGAACCCATAGCGAAGGGTCATAGTTGTGTATAATTTAGTCTTTTACAAAATTTTTTAAAGAAAAGAAAGCTTTAAACTCAGATTTTCTTTCACAGTATTTCAACGCCCTTGTAGTATAGAGGGGATGTGGTCAATTCCAATCCTCGTAAAGCCCGGTCTAGAATGGGGCCCTGTCACGGCCTCGACGCGTGTTCAAATCCCGCCAAGGGCGCCATAAATTTTTCTCGGGAATAAGATAAATCTGAAATTAAATCTCAGATCTTGGGCGATAAACCTAGTTTTTTCCTTACATCCGCAAGTGTTTCTTCATTTGCGGCAGCTATGAATGAAATCCTCTTATCATAGCTCAGGTTTGAGTCAAGCGGCATACCATTTTCATCAACTACATATCCACCAGCTTCTAATGCTATGAGATATCCAGCAGCAACATCGGTAATTCTTAATTTTCTTCTTAGATCTACAAATACATCTACCAGTCCACGAGCAAACATTGCAAGCTCAAGTGCGACAGCTCCAAAATGTCTTACATGGTTTGATGCTGAAAGAATTGGTGCTAGTTGCGGTAGGACATCTGGCGAAATTCCTGAAATGTCAACACCCACAACAAAGTAAATCGGTTTTTCTTTGTGAACCTGAATTTTTTTTCCATTCATATGTGCTCCTTTGCCTTTTGACGCTGAATACAAATCTCCATTATGTAAATCCATCACTACGCCATCTGTAACAGAACTTAGTTTGTCTTCAGGTGTATATGCTAGTGAACAACAAAAGAATGGTAAACCTCTTACTGCATTAGTTGAACCATCAATTGCATCCATTATGATAAAGCCTTTTGGATTTGGTGACAATTCAACAATGCCACATTCTTCTCCAAATACTGTACATTCAAAATTTATCTCACGAAGGTAATCAAGAACGGTCTTTTCTGCTACAATGTCAATTCTGCGAGAGATGTCTCCACCTGCACCCATCCCATGGTCTGTACCGGATTCTTTTGTTCCTGCGAGGTGTTTTACATTCTTGTGTACTCTCTTCGCAGCCTCTTCTAAAATGTCAATTATTTTCACAAGTTTTTCTTTTCCCAGTCCTAATTTATTTTAAGTAATAAAAAAGAGGCTGAATGCATAAATAGCAAAAAAGTTGTGCCATTGTGTGAGCAGTAAAGACGAATCCATCTTTAGCAAGGAGGCACTATTGTCCACCAAGCCAGGAAAGGACATTGTCAAACAGGCATTGTTCAAAAGCAAGGGATATCGACTATTTGACAAATACAAAAAGGAAGCAGAGGAGGAGTTTCCAAAATTCACCAAAAGATTTGCCGAAGATCTATTAAGTGCGATAAAATCTGACCCTAATCCATTTGAAACTCAAGAAAAATTTGCCAAAGAAGTGGGCTCCGTTGAGATAATTCTCCAAAAATCACAGATAGATGAGGTACGAAAGAGATTAGAAAACTACGATACTCTTCTAGATAGGGTATCAAGAATACTTAATTCCAATTTTGTTAAAATGACATTTCCAGTTTTTAGTGCATTGTATGATGCCTCTACTCAATACTTTGGCGATGACAATGATGCCAAGAAAAAAACTGATATCATAGATGGTCACATAATAGCAATTGATCTAAGTGAACCGATGGATAGAATAATGGACAAGGACGAAGATGTAGAGTTTTTGGATGATTACAAGCTGATGAATCCATACATCTTGAAACTTGCTAGAGACAAGATTTCTGTTGGAGGTAAGGAAGTATTGGAAGAATTTGAAAGAGGCTTCAAAGATGCAAGGGTGGGCCAATACATAGATTTTAAATTAAAAATGAATCCTAAAAGCATATCTGAAGAAGAGATGATTCAATGTTACAAAAAATATAGAGCAGTAATGGGAACTGCTGGAAAGAACATGGCTCTTGCAAGATTTCCACTTGGCGAAATATTTTATCTTGGAATGGCAAAAGCTGCAGAATCTGTTGGATGTGGAAATGAAATTGAGGATTCTATAAAAAATAAATTTGTTAAAGTTCCTTCATGGCCTCTATATTACACATTTCTTACAGGTGATGTTCAAAAAGGATTTGATTTTACCATGAAAAAGAGTGATATTTACCTAGGAGAGGCAAGACTTGCTCTAGAATTATTACCTGAGAATTTCTCGCACAAGGATTTTCTTGAGTTTCTCTTTCTGACTGTAGAACATTACAACATGTATTGGTTTAATCAACTTTCAAAAGAAAAAATGTGGAAAGAATTCCAATCGAAGATTCCCAAATGATTTGATATGATGTGGTCTGAGAAATATAGGCCGAAGAACCTGCTTGAGATGGTTGGAAATGAAGAAGCAAAAGAGTCCTTTGTAAAGTGGCTTGGCAAATGGATCAAAGGGACAAAACCTCTTCTATTAATTGGCCCGCCTGGTATAGGGAAAACAACCATGGCTATGTTGGGAACAAAGCAGTTTGGCTATGATCTAATTAGCATGAACGCAAGTGATGTAAGAAGCAAACAGAAAATTCAAGAAATTCTCAACCCAATTCTAGGTAATCGCAGCTTACTTGGAAATCCCATGATCTTCATTGATGAAGTAGATGGAATACACGGAAGAGCTGATTTTGGTGGTGTCGATGCACTAGTTGACATACTAAAGGAATCTACCATACCGATAATCCTTGCAGCAAATTCTGACTCATCTGACAAGATGAAAACCATAAAAAAAGTCACAACTACCATAAAACTCAGACCTCTTCCTCCTAGATTGATGAGATTATACATTGAAGAAATTCTGAAACGGGAAGGTGCATCAATAAAAATTGGTAACATGATAAAAATGATCATTGATTCACGCGGTGATATTAGATCTATTTTGAATTCTGCTCAGGCACTATCTGGAGGATTTGAACCTCAACTTGACAAGTCGTATGAAACAAGTGATGTGGAAGAATCTGTAAATCTGTTTTTCAATGCCAAATCTCCTCAAGAAGCTCAGGTAATACTTTATTCCTTGAGAGTTGATCCTAGGGAAAAGATTAACGCATTTTACTCAAGTATAATAACAAGCTCTCTACCTACAACCGTACTAACGGAAATGCTAGATGTCTTGTCTGAAGCTGATATGTTGTATGGAAAAATAATGCGAAAACAGGAATGGCGACTCTTACGATATCTAGACGGTATTTTATTAAAATTATACAAACCGGGAATGGCAATAAAATATTCTAAATTTAACCTTCCATGGCCTACCCTTAATAGAATACGATGGGATGGTATGGCAATCAAGGGATTGACTGGAAGTCTTGCAAGACAAATGCACGTATCACGCAGTACGTTTTCAACTTTTTATCTTCCATATCTTCTCTATTGTGTAAAAAATAAGTCTATTGAAATGGATCTAAATGAGACTGATAATGCAATTGTCCAAAAGGAACTGGTTTTGATAAAATGAGCTGGCGTACAATACCTATGAAATTTCCAGGGACATGTCTTGTTTGTAATAAGAAGATTGAAGTCAATGAGGTAGCTATGTGGGCCAAGGGACTGGGAGTAAAACATCAAGCTTGTGCTGAAGTGAAACAACTAAAATGCATAGTTTGTGGGGGCTCTGCAGGATGTCCTGATTGTGAATTTGCAGATAACTGTGATCTAGACAAAGTCTCACAGATGTGCATATGCAAGAAATGCAGTGAACCAAAAGATGCTTTTTCACTGTACCAAATTTCTGTACTAAAGCGATATCCTATGTTGAATCTTAAACAGTAAACAAGATCTATTCTGGCTAGAATTCAAGACATACTGTAAAACCTTAAAATCTAACCCCTAAGATTGAAAAACAAATGACAAAGCCTACCACAAAGATAACTCCCTTAGATCCAGCTTTTCATGGAGAATCTAACTATGAAGTGGGACTGGAGGCTCTTCTTGTGGAAAAGAGAAACTTGGTTGCAAAAACAGAGGCAGAACCACAGGCCACAAAGGAAACAATACAGTCTGTAAGGGAAGAACTCCAAATTATAGAAGGACTGTGGGAAAATTACAATATGGGAATGAATGTTTTCCGTAATGCAAAGGGCGGCCGAGATGGTATTAGAGAAGTTAAAACTGATTAAATTAATATAGGTTGTAATTAGCCTCTAATTCGAATCATGCACTCTGAAAAGATAAAAAATTTCTTACATAAAAGGCGACAGGCAGAGCAAAGCGGTGGAGAGGAAAGAATTCAAGGCCAGCATGAAAAGGGTAAGCTTACTGCCCGAGAACGAATTGACCTATTGCTTGATGAAGGAAGCTTTACAGAAATCGGTGCCATGACAACTCATCATTATTATGAATTTGACATGCAGAACAAAAAATTCTTTGGAGATGGAGTAGTAACAGGATATGGAACTATACACGAAAAACAAGTTTTTCTTTTTGCCTATGATTTTACAGTTCTTGGTGGAACACTAAGTGAGATGGGAGCCAAGAAAATTACAAAAATTATGGATCATGCAGTAAAAGTTGGATGTCCAGTAATTGGAATAATTGATTCGGGTGGAGCAAGAATTCAAGAGGGAATACTAAGTCTTGATGGCTTTGCTAGCATATTCTATCATAACCAACTTGCATCTGGAGTAGTTCCTCAAATTACTATTAGTGTGGGGCCATCCGCAGGAGGGGCGGTATATTCGCCTGCAATGACAGACTTTGTAATCATGGCTGACAAAATTGCTACCATGTTTGTAACAGGTCCAGAGGTTGTCAAGACAGTGCTTGGAGAAGAAGTATCTTTTGATGAGCTTGGAGGTGCAATGTCACATGGAAGAAATAGTGGTGTTGCTCACTTTGTAGGAAAAAATGAGTATCACTGTATGGACATTGTTAAGACACTCTTGTCGTATATTCCTCAGAACAGTACAGAGGAGGCGCCTGTTGTAGAAACTGGCGATGATCCAAACCGACTAGACAACAATCTCATAAATATAATTCCAGAAAATCCTCTACAACCATATGACATGAAAGAAATCATATCCTCCATAGTTGATAACCACGTGTTCTTTGAGATACACGAATTATTTGCACCAAATGTGGTGGTTGGATTTGCAAGACTTCATGGCAAAACTATAGGAATTGTTGCAAATCAGCCAATGGTGCTGGCAGGAGCCCTAGATATTGATTCATCTAACAAGGCATCTAGATTCATCAGGTTCTGTGATTGCTATGGTATTCCAATTATCACACTAGTCGATACTCCTGGATATATGCCTGGAACCCAGCAGGAACATGCTGGAATTATCCGTCATGGGAGTAAACTCTTGTATGCTTATTGTGAAGCTACAGTGCCAAAAATTACACTCATCATAGGGAAAGCCTATGGTGGAGCCTACATAGCAATGGCAAGTAAGAACCTAGGAACTGATGTCAATTATGCATGGCCTACTGCACAGATAGCGGTGCTTGGTTCTGAGGCAGCTGTGAGAATTATGAACAGAAAAGAACTTGATTCTGCAAAAGATCCAGCTGTATTAAAAAAACAACTTGTTGATAATTTCACAGAAAAATTTGCTAATCCTTACGTAGCTGCATCATATGGTACAATTGATTCTGTGATTGATCCTGCTGAAACACGACCAGCTCTAATTCGTGCCTTAGATGCCTTGGCTAATAAAAGGGAAAGAAGAATTCCAAGAAAACATGGGAACATTAATCTCTAGAACAATATGATAAAGAAAATTTTAATCTCAAACAGAGGTGAAATTGCAATCCGTGTCATCAAGACATGTAATGCATTAGGAATAAAATCAGTAGCAGTTTATTCGGATGAGGACGTAAATTCAAGACATGTCAAGATGGCTAGTGAAGCATATCATATAGGTACTGCACCTCCTGCACAGAGCTATCTGAACATGGAAAAAATAGTAGAGACTGCAATTATCTCTGGTGCTGATGCAATCCATCCGGGATATGGATTTCTTTCTGAAAATGCAGACTTTGCAGATCTTTGTGAGAAAAAAAATCTCAATTTCATAGGACCTTCTGGTAAATCAATGAGACTCTGTGGTGATAAAATGGAGTGCAAAGGAGTAATGATGAAAGCCAAAGTTCCAACTGTGCCTGGAAGCCCGGGAATTGTTGAAGAAGTTGAAAAAGCATTGAACATCGCACACGACATTGGATATCCTGTTCTACTAAAGTCAGTTTTTGGCGGAGGTGGTAGAGGAATTAGACTAGTACACAATGAACAAGAATTGAGACAAGCCTTTGATATTGCTTCGGGCGAATCTAAAGCAGCATTTGGCAAATCTGCACTATTTGTTGAAAAATTCCTTCCAAAAATAAGGCACATTGAACTTCAGTTAGCACGTGACAAGCATGGAAATACAATACATATCTTTGAGCGAGAGTGCTCTATTCAAAGAAGACACCAAAAACTCATCGAAATGTCTCCATCTCCAGTAGTTGATCAAAAGACACGTGACCAAATAGGAGAGCTAGCAGTGAATGCTGCAATTGCGGTTGATTATCATAATGCCGGAACTGCAGAATTTCTAAGATTAGATGACGGAACCTTTTATTTTATAGAAATAAACGCAAGATTGCAAGTTGAACATCCAGTAACTGAGCTAGTTTCAGGTCTTGATCTTGTCAAGTTACAGATTGATATTGCAAATGGAAAAGAAATTCCTTTCAAACAAAAAGATCTCAAAATAAATGGTTGTTCCATAGAATGTAGAATAAACGCAGAAGATACATTTCTAGACTTTGCACCATCGACTGGAAAAATATGGGATGTTAATATTCCATCAGGCCCCGGAGTGCGGGTGGACACATATCTCTATCCTGGTTGTACAGTATCACCTTACTATGATTCACTTATGGGTAAACTTATCACATGGGGACAAAACTTTGAAGAAGCTAGACAAAGAATGACACTTGCACTATCTGATTTCTACATTGAAGGTGTTGAAACTGCTATACCATTGTACAAGACCATACTGAACAGCAAAGAATTCATCAATGGTGACTTGTCGACAGACTTTCTTGATAGATTCAAGATACTTGACAGGTTACAGAGTGATTTGAAAAATGAGGCATCACAAAAATCAGAAGCTGCACTAGCTGCAACACTCATACATTCCGAATTTCTCAAAAACAAGATAAAACCACGCAAAGAGCATAACGTTAGATGGAAAACACAAGTGGACAGATATTGATATGAAATTCAAACTAGAAAATACCGGTGAAAACTTGGATGGGGAAATTATAAAGTCCCTTGGGAATAACGAGTTTGTACTACAAATCAAAGGAAAAGAGCATGATCTCAAAATCATAACTATGACCCATGATAAGGTCGAGTTTATGCTAGACAGTGCTTATCACATTACAAAATATCTTGAAAACAATACTAACAGAATTACACTTGTAGTCGATGGTGTAAAACTGACATTTAACAAACGTCCTGAGATGGACAAAATTGTTTACAAAAACTCTGGAGCTGATTCTACCTCCGACTCTCAAATAAATCTAAAAAGTCAAATTCCTGGCAGAGTCGTGTCGATAAATGTGGCTACTGGAGATAATGTCAAGAAAGGAGATGTAGTTTGTGTTTTGGAATCTATGAAAATGCAAATTTCCATCAAGTCTCATAAAGACGGTGTTGTAAAATCCATAAAAATGAAACAGGGTTCATCGGTTGCAAAAAACGATGTACTTGCAGAGATTGAATAAATATTTTTAAAATTATTGACACGTCATTTCATGTTTTATTGTTGAACAAAATTTGTTAATAATTCTGAATTTTTTATCTGTGAGGTATTTCTAGGATTAACTCTGTTTAGTATTATCTTTTGTTATGATGAACTTACCATCAAATATGGAACTGTTTGTAATTATTACTTCTTTGTTTCCATCTAGAATAGTTGTAAACTCTGGAGTTATCTTGGTGATAATTCCGGCGTATTTATCTGATGAACTTTTCAGTTCAATCTTGTCCCCTTCATTGTATGGTAGTCGATCATTTAATGGAATTTCTTTCATGATTCGCACATTACCTTGTATTATTGCATTATTCGGAACTACATATTCTGTACCATGATCTGTGATTATCTTTGTATACATCATGTTAATTTCCTCAACTTTTCCATGTATGTTGTCATTTACTATCATGATTGAATCACCAATCTTAGCTGGAAATGTAGTAAGCATCAATCCTCCTGAGAATATGTTACCAACTATTGTTGATATTCCAATACCGACAATAATTGCTACAACTCCTCCTCCAACTAGGATCTCCTGTGGTTCTATATTCCACTGGTATAGCAAAGATATGCTTGCCATCAGAGATATCACTATTATGGCAAAAAATGAAATGCTTGCAGAGAACTGTGCTGGCATCTTATTCGAAAATCTTTTGAGAACACGTCTGATGGCAGTAATGATTGCTAACGCAAGTATTATGGTAACAATTGTCTTTGCTATCTGAATGTGTATGTACTGCAACCCCATTACGGGCGCAACAAATATTTCAAAAATATATAAGCTAATCCAAGATATTATTGCTACAACTATTGCCTTTATTGTTAGATTGGTAAGTTCATATTTTAGAGATTTTTGTTTTAATTCATGTGACTGCAGTCTTGATACGTTGTCTTTATAATCATCTTGTTTTGGAACAGTCATCCAATCCTAATGTTGTTCTTAATATTTAGATTTTGGTAATTTCCAGATCCATAAATGATGCATAATATATTTTAAAAATAAATTAAAAGAGATTTCACTTTATTTCTTGAGAAAGTTCATGATCTCTTGATAGTTTGGTTCTATCAATGGATTATCTGAAACCCATTTGTAGACTATGTTTCCACCTTCATCTACTATGAACACAGATCTCTTTGCTGCATCGTATCCCTTTACATGCAACAAGTCAGGCATTAGAATATCGTAATCTCTTATTGTCTGACTCTTATAGTCTCCAAGTATTGGAAAATTAAGATGTTGAGATTCTGCAAATGCTTTATTTGCAAATGGACCATCATTACTAATTCCTATTACTTGAGCACCAAGTTTTGATATCTGATTCCATTCATCTCTGAAAGTGCACATTTCCTTTGTACATACAGGAGAACTTGCGGCTACAAAAAATGACAGGACCACTTTTTTTCCTTTAAAGTCATCTAGACTTCGCATTTTTAATTCTGTATCTACTAGAGTAAAAGGCGGTGCCTTTTGTCCAACATTTACCATGGAGTAGGTTCTGGTATTGTCATATATCAATCATTTTAGAAATTAAAGTGAATGAAATCCATTAATATGTAAAATTGAAGATATTGTTCATTTTCAACAAAATTATTGAAAAATTTGTTGGCAATGAAAATTATGATCGTATAATGTGCATAGATTTTTATACTCTCCGACTGGCTTGTTAGCTACTTTGGTAGGAGAAGCTGCTAGTAGTTTCAGCCCAATCTTATTGTTATTCACATTTGCAATTGTAGCAACAGGGCCAACCCTAATTCTTTCTAGAATGATCGCACCAAGACGTACTCCTAATCCAGTCAAGTTTTTGCCTATGGAATCTGGCCAAGTCCCACAAGGAGAGGGACGTACCCACTTTATGATGCAGTATTATTCATTTGTCTTGATGTTTGTTGTATTTGATGTTGCGTCGATCTTTTTGTATGCTTGGGGAAGCAGCATCCTTGATTTGCCAAAGTCTGCAACTCTTCCAATAATAGGATTTCTCGCAATAATTTTTGCAGCATTTGCCTTTGCATTGTACCAAGCAGGAAGGAAGGACATTTGGTAACTTTTAAATCAAATATGGCAAAGATTCGGGGTAGGGAAGAATAATGCTAAAAGAACTACTTAATCAAGATACTGCGCCACATGCCACCAATGTTCTAGTTGGAAAGCTTGGTGATGTCCTTATCAAGGCAATAGGAAAACCATTTGATATGGCTATCAACTGGGGTAGAATCTACTCCTTGTGGCCAGTACACCTTGAGACTGCATGCTGTAGTGTAGAATTTGGTGCAGCCTCTAGTCCTAGATATGATGTTGAAAGATTTGGTATTATTGAAGCATTTGGTTCTCTCCGACAATGTGATCTCATAGTTGTAATGGGAACAATTACAAGAAAAATGGCTCCTAGATTGAGAATGGTCTATGATCAGATGCCTGATCCAAAATATGTCATAGCAATGGGAGCATGTGCAATAACTGGAGGATTATACTTTGACTCGTATAACGTACTACCTGGAATTGATGGGATTCTTCCAGTTGATGTTTATGTTCCTGGATGTCCACCAAGACCTGAAACGCTAATCCAGGGAGCTATGTTACTTCAAGAAAAAATAAAACGGATGAAGGCTAAATAACAATGAGCTCTGGAACTGAAAAGGACGTGGAAGTTAAAGATACTACAGAGGAACATTCTGACAATTCTGAAAATACAACCAACTCCGATTCAATGTCAAAAGGTGAGGCAAAAAAGTTCTATGAAGAAAAAGGATTGGATTTGTCTCCCGATGTTCCTGTTAAACCAAAACCAATTCCTACATTTGAAAAATCTTTGGTAGATAAAATTTCGTCAAAGTTTGGAGATAAGATACGTGTAGACTATGTAAGAGCTGACAGAATTAGGGTGACTACTAAAAGAGAAGACATAGTAGATGTTGCTAAATTTATACGTGATGAACTAAAGTATGATCACGCAGAATCTGTATCCGGAGTTGACTATCCGGATTCAAGTGAAATTGAAGTTATTTATCATCTAGGATCTTATACTGATGAAAAACTTGGAAGCCAAATTTTTGCACTTGCAACCAGAGTTCCAAGAGAAGATATTCCAAATCCCGGTTCTGATACAACAAGAACTCCATCATTGCGTGATGTGTTTTATAGTGTGGAATTTCATGAAAGAGAGTGTTTTGAAATGTTTGGTGTCTACTTTGAGGGTCATCCTGATATGAGAAGATTGCTTTTACCAGAGGATTGGGCAGATATACCGCCATTTAGAAAAGATTTCAAGATAAAGGGAAGATAAGATGACAACACAACTACCTCCCGGAATGCATCTTGAGACAGTGGACGACAAAATAATGACACTTAACGTAGGTCCTCAACATCCAGGTTCTGGACATATGAGACTAATTATCAAAGTCGATGGTGATTACATTGTTTCATGTGATCCTGATCCTGGTTATGTACATCGAGGAGAAGAAAAAATGGCTGAATATAGAAATTATATTCAAAACATTCCTCATCTTGAAAGACCAGTAATACACGATTCTTCCAACATCTTGTATCCTTATTGTCTTGGAGTGGAAGAATTATTGGGAATTGAAGTTCCAGAACGTGCAAAATACATCCGAGTCATTGCAGCAGAACTGAATCGTTGCATCTATATTTTATACTGGTTAGCTATCTATGGAATATTCTTAGGTCACTCCACTATGTTTATGTGGCCTGCAGGTGACAGAGAGCTTTTCATTGATCTTTTAGAAGCAATGTCTGGTGCTAGAGTAACTCATGCATATCTAGTACCTGGTGGAGTACGAAATGATTTGCCATCTAACTTTGAAGAGAGATGTTTACGTCAAGTTGAATATTTTGAAAAAAGACTCAAAGAATATGAAGCCATATTCTATCAGAATCCTCTCTTGAAGGCAAGAACAGAGGGAAGTGGAATACTATCAAGAACTGATGCTATCAGACTTGGTACTACTGGTTCTGTACTCCGAGCATCTGGTGTTGATTTTGATGTAAGGAAAAAAGAACCATATGATGTCTATGAAAACCTAGACTTTCAAACAATAGTTATGAAAGAAGGAGATTCGTATGCAAGATCTCGAGTGCCTTATCTTGAGATGTTTGAAAGCTGTCGAATAATAAAAGATGCATTAAGAAAGATGCCAAAATCAGGTTCTGTGCGCACAAAATTAAAACCAAATCCAAAAGGGGGAAATGACGAGGTTTATCGTAGAGTGGAATCTGGAAGAGGTGCAATTGGATATTACATTGTATCTAACAACAGACCAGAACCGTATAGAGTGAAGATAAGCGTTGGCTCGTTTAGAAATTTGATTTGCATGCCATATTTGTTAAAAGGAGAAAAACTAGGTAATATGCCGGCAGTCTATTGGGGTCTTAATTACTGGCCTGTGGAGGCAGATAGATAAATGTCAACTATTGCACCGCAGTTTAGATTAAGCCGATTCATAGGTTCCTTATTTGATCTGATATTCTGGGTCATTCTGATCTTCAGTCTAGTTGGATTGCCAATAGTCTTTATCGTACTGTTTTACATCAAGCTGCCCGTAATCAACAACCAACTGATGACACCTTATTTGGCACTGACTTGGATGGCAGATCCATCGCGTACTTTGCCAATTGTCAAGAGCTTTATGCATACTACTATCTTCAAAGTGATGGCATTTCCAGGATTTGGATTTGCTGCTCTGCTTGCAGCTGCAACAATATTTGTTGAAAGAAAATTCCTTGCAAAAATGCAACTCAGAGTTGGTCCACTCTATTGTGGAAAAATAGAAGGAATATTGCAACTGATGGGTGATGGCCTTAAGCTAATGAGCAAAGAAATCATAATCCCTGCAAAAGCTGACAAGCCAATCTTCTGGCTTGGTCCATTGTTGTTTGTTGGTGCTGCCGGTGCCTTTGTTTCTCTTATTCCTGTTGCTCCGGGGTGGGTAGTTGCAAACCCCAACGTTGGACTTTTAGCAGTATTTGCAGTCATTGGTTTCTTCCCAATAATTGCTGTACTTACTGCATGGGCGGCAAATAGTAAATGGACATTCATTGGTGGTCTTAGGGCACTCCACCAAATGGTTGCTTTTGAAATTCCGTTGATACTTTCGCTTCTTGGAGTAGTAATACTCTCTGGAAGTTTGAATCTTTCACAAATTGTAGAGTCGCAAGAACACTTTTGGTGGATAGCTTTTCTTCCAATTGGTGCCATAGTATTTTTCATTACAATTTTGGCAGAACTTGAAAGAGTTCCATTTGATCTTCCTGAAGCAGAAAGTGAGATAGTTGCAGGATGGCTAACAGAGTTCTCAGGAATGATGTATGGATTAATTCAACTTGGAACCTATTTGAAATTATATGCATTTGCAGGATTGTTTGTAGTCTTATTCCTTGGTGGTTGGAATGGTCCAATGGTCTGGCCACCGTTCCCACCGGATATAATAACTCAAGGAATTACAATTGGTCCTGTAACTGCCAAATTCCCTGGATTGCCGCTCTTTGATCAGGAGATGCTCAATGGTACACTGTGGTTTGTGATCAAAACTGTAGGAGTCATACTCTTAATTTTGTTACCGCGTGGAGTTTTCCCACGAGTTAGAATAGATATGATATTGCACACTGGTTGGTACAAACTAATTGGTCTGGCATTCATTAACATCTTTATAGCTCTAGGATTGCTATACGCAGGTGTCTTGGGACCGGGAGGATTGTTGAAATGAGTAATGTAATTGGAATAATACGTGCACTAAATTCCGGTGTAAAACATCTTGCAGTAAAACGATTTACATTACGCTATCCTGAACAGAAATTAAAATTTGTAGGTGATGGCTTTCAATTCAATCCAGAGACTGGAGTAGGAATTGCTGGGTTAAGAGGACGACACATACTATTCCATGAGCACTGTACTGGTTGCCAGCTTTGCTCGGTAGCATGTGAGGGAATAGCAGAGGCCATAAGCATGGTCAAGGTTCATGAGACATGGAAGCATAACAAGAAAGCCATAATGCCGCAGATAGATTATGGTAAATGCGTATTCTGTGGCTTGTGTGTTGACGCATGTCCATTCTATGCACTCTATATGACCAATGACTACGAGCTTTCTTCCTTTACAAAATCTGCTCTAATTTACACCCCTGCCCAACTTGCCATAAAGCCAAAGATTTCACAAGATGTTGAAATAAAGATCGATGACAGGGGTGCTTCACATGGTTGACTCGGTATTTCTAGCTCTATCTGTTCTAACAATTGGTTCTGCAATTGCAGCACTTGAAATACGCTCTTTGATATATGGCTCAATTGCATTGATGCTTACATTATCTGGCGTCGCCGGATTCTTCCTGCTTTTAGATGCGCCATTTGTAGCAATGTTCCAACTTTCAGTTTATGTGGGCTCAATTGCAGTTCTTATATTATTCACAGTTATGTTGGTAAGACGAGAACTTATTTTCAATAAGGTAGAAGACAAACGCCGAAGGTATGCCGGTATTGGATTGATGATTGTGCTTATGTTGGGCATAGGAACAATAATCATTGGTTCTGGTCTGAAAACAATGGATACAAATTCGGCTGCAGTAGATTACAAAAAGATTGGAGAAGACTTTCTAACATATTATTCGCCTGCATTAATAGTGATGGCACTAATTTTGGCATCATCAATTATCGGGGCAATGACACTAGCAAGAAGGGAGGATGTTATAGATGACCAACGCGCTGATTGATTTTATTCTAGTTTCAGTGGCACTGCTTGCCATTGGAATCTATGGAATGGCAGTAAAGAGAAACGCAATACGTATGCTTTTTGGCATAGAGATGATTGTCAATTCTGCCAATCTCAACTTGGTGGCATTTTCAAGATACATACCAAATAGCCAAGGACAAACATTTGCTCTCTTCTCCATAGCAATAGCAGCAGCAGAAGTTGCAGTCGGACTGGCACTTGTAATTGTAGCATATAGGATGTACAGAAACATTGACATTGCAGACTTTAGGAGCTTGAAAGGGTGATGCAATTCGTATTATTGCAGGCTCTGTTGTTGCCACTATTGCTCTCTCCGGTTGCATATTATATTGGACGCAAGTCTGGGCCTACTGCGGCAGCATTGTTTAGTTTTGGGTTACTGTCGTATTGCACTGTACTAGTCATTGCTCCGGTGCTTTCAGGAAGTTATGAAGAGCATTACAAATGGACTCAGCTATTTGGAGAATTTGGATTATTGCTTGACGGCCTTTCTTCTCCGTTTGCAATCATGATATATCTCATATCAACAGTATTGGCGCTTTTCTCAAAACCGTATATGGTTTCCAGAATTACCACCATGTTTGAAGAACGAATGAATTCTGAAAAACAACTGGTAGGAGGCGGTACCGAAATGGTAGAATCTTCTTCTCTAAAAAGTCACGTTAATCATCAAATTGGAGCATACTATGCACTCTTCCTTGTAATGGCAATGGGTATGCTTGGAACCGTACTTGCAACCAACTTGATAGAATTTTATGTCTTCTTTGAAGTCATGCTTATTCCAGCATTCTTCATGCTAGCAATTTGGGGGTATGAATCAAGACGAAGAGTAGCACTGTTATTCTTTTTCTGGACTCATGTTGGCGCTGTTATTCTTTTACTTGGTTTTCTTTCAATTGGCCTCAGCGTTGGCAGCTTCAATTATGCAGACATCAAAACACATGGTATACCACCGCATGTTCTTGCACTTGCTGCTGTTGCAATCATAGTTGGGCTTGCGGTAAAGATGGCATCATTTGTAGTACACATGTGGTTACCACATGTGTATCGATCTTCACCAACTCCACTTAACGCACTGTCCTCTGGAGCTATGTTGGGAGTTGGTGCATACGGATTCTTTAGATTGATAATAGTGCTAATGCCTGCTCAATACGAACACTTTGCTCTGGCCTTGAATATTTGGGGCTTGATAACCATGATCTACGGTGGAATAATGGCACTTGTGCAAGATGACATTAGAAAATTATTTGCTTATTCTAGTATTAGTCAAATGGGCTATATTTTATTTGGAATCGGTTCTGCTTCTGCACTTGGCCTTTCTGGTTCTGAACTGTTCTTTGTTTCTACTAGTCTGGGCAAAGTAATCTTGTTCATGATGGTGGGTGCAATAATTTTGCAAGTTGGAACTCGTAGCATGACCAAGATGGGAGGTCTTGCAGGAAAGATGCCTATAACAGCAGTTTGTGCAATGATTGGAGCCCTCACTCTTATGGGTATTCCACCAACTAGTGGATTTATGGCAGAGTGGACAATGTTCTATGGTGCACTCCAAACTGCAATTCAACAAGGCTCAATGATAAGAATGGTTACATTTGGTCTAGGTTTGGTTGCAACTGTCATTACAATGGCATACATACTATGGATGATAAAACGAGTCTTCTTTGGAAAACTTCCAGAAAATCTAGAAAAAACAAAAGAAGCCAACTGGTATGTTACAGGCCCAATGATGGTCTTGGCAGGATTTAGTGTTGTTATTGGAATATATCCCGACATATTCTTTAATCAAATAATTCCTTTCATGAAAGGATTGGTGGGGGTTTAGAAAATGACTATTTTACCTTTTAATTTCATTCCTGGATTGGGAGACCTTCGAGTATGGGCAATTTGGATACTGCCATTTATTGCAGCTGTTGTAATACCAGCTGTTGGAAAAGCTTCCAAACGTGCAACTGGTTTTGTTGCAGTAGCATTTGCTCTTGCAAGTGCAATCTCTGCCATGACTCTTCTTCCAGCAGCTCTTGGTAATCATGAGATACACAACCAAATTCCTTGGATCTCATCCATTGGACTCAAGGCTGGAGTTTTAGCTGATCCACTCGCTGTAATGATGAGCAATGTTGTTGCTTGGATTTCATTTTTGATATTTGTATATAGTACTGGATACATGAAAGGAGACAAGGATCTAACTAGGTTCTTCTTCTGGATGGCATTCTTCTTGGGTTCTATGCAGCTTATTGTTTTGTCTGATAACTTTTTGCAACTCTTCTTTGGTTGGGAAGGAGTAGGCCTTGCATCATATGCATTGGTAGGATTTTGGTATAAAGACAAGAAGAAGGATTATGTTGGAACAGAAGGACGACATGTGCTTGGTCTTATGGACTATTATTCTCCAACCCATTCGGGAATGAAGGCATTCATCATGACCAAGGTTGGTGATATCATGATGCTGGCTGGCATGTTCCTAATCTTTGCATTTGCAGGTACTTTTGGATTTAGGGAATTAACTGAAAATACTAGCTGGGCAACTGCCATGTCCGCACAGCACTTGCTTATCCCAGCTGCGGTCTTGCTGTTTGGTGGTGCAATAGGAAAATCTGCACAATTTCCACTAAATGAATGGCTACTTGAAGCAATGACAGGACCTACTGCAGTTTCAGCACTCATTCATGCTGCAACAATGGTAAAGGCTGGTGTATTTTTGGTAGCAAGATTAGCTCCTCTATTCTTTGCATTGGCAGCAATTGGAATCAATATGGATCAATTCTTTGAGGTAATAGCATGGGTCGGAGCAATAACTGCACTTCTTCTTGCCACACAAGGAATGGTACATCCAGAAATAAAGAAAGTTCTTGCATACTCTACTGGTTCCCAGATAGGCTACATGATGATGGCTCTTGGTGTTGCTGGTCTTTCAAAACAATTTGTTGATGGTTATACAGCTGGATTCTTCCATCTGATTTCACATGCCATATTCAAGGCATCGTTATTCATGGCTGCAGGTTCTATACTGCACGTTGTAGGTTCTAGGTTTATGACAGATATGGGAGGTCTGAGAAAATACATGAAAAAGACATATGTCTTCATGTGGGCAGCTGGTCTTGGCTTGATGGGAGCTCCATTTATCACAACAGGTTTCTGGAGTAAAGATGCCATATTTGCAGCAGTTTATCAATCAGGTAACACTTGGGCACTTCCATTATTTACAATTGCAATAGTTACTGCAGTGATAACCGCATTCTATACAACTAGGATGATCGGATTAGTATTCTTTGGTAATAAAAGCAAGCATATTGAAAAATTAGAAAAGGAAGGACACCATATACACGAAGCTGGCCCTTCAATGTGGGTTCCATATGGAATACTTGCTGTATTGACAATTGGAGTGGGTGTAATGGGTCTTGCATTTGAACACCAGATACATGATCTCTTTGTTAACTACTTGAGTTCAACCTTTGGAATAAAGTCTGATGTTGGGGCTGTTGCAATGGGATCACAACCATTACTTGGTGGATTCCTAGAAGGTGTTAATCCTATAGCTCTTATGGCCTCACTAGCTGCATTTGCCATTGGATTTGGACTAGGGTATGTCTTCTACATCGGAAGATTTGCTGATCCAGTTAAATTTGTAAATTCAAACATATTTTTTTACGCCCTTCACAAATTCTTCCTAAATAGATGGTATCTCAATGCATTAATCTATTGGGGATTTGTGGTAGCTCCGTTATACATTGCAAGGGGTCTCTACAAGTACTTTGAAAACATTGTATTAGAGGGATTCAATGTGGTTCCAGAGAAGACTATTGCTGGTGGTGCAAGAATAATGCAGGCTACACAGACAGGAGTTTCTCAGTCTTATCTTTACATCTTTGGAGTGGGTATACTAATCGTAGTATTCCTGTTGTTAATTTAGGAGATAGAAAATGATAGACTTTACATCAACACCAATCATGTTAACTTTGATACTTGGAGCAGTAGGAGTACTAATTCCAGTAATTAATGTAGCACGAAAAGAAAAAGGTTCATCTGTTTATGGTGCCATAACTCTTGGTGCCTTACTTGCAGCAATTGGATTTGTTATCTATCAAATAATTACAAAACATGTAACCCAGTCTGCAATTTTCTCGTCAAATGTTCTAGTTGATGACAAGTTTGGATCATTCTTTGCAATTGCAATGTTGATTGTTGGAATAATGACAACAGTTGGCTCGTTTAGCTATATGCGTAAAAGAGCCAATCCTGCGGTATACTATTCATTAATTCTGCTTTCGTCAGTTGGAATGATACTGATTGCATACTCTACTGATCTTGTGATGTTGTTCGTTGCATGGGAACTCATGAGTATTCCAACATATGTCTTGGCTGGATATCTCAAAAAAGATCCTTCATCAAATGAAGCTGCAATCAAGTATTTCCTGTTTGGTGCATTATCATCTGGAATCATAATCTATGGAATCTCAATTGCATATGGTCTGACCGGTTCTACAAACATAGAGCAGGTAATTGCTGGGTTCTCAAAGCTTGGACCTGACATGATGCCTCTTGCAATACTTGCTGTAGGCATGTTCATAGCTGGCTTTGGATTCAAAATAGGACTAGTCCCATTCCACATGTGGTTACCTGATGCATACGAAGGCGCTCCTCCAACAATAGCTGCATTACTTGCAGCTGGTACAAAGAAAGCAGGTTTTGCGGCAGCCTTGAGAGTAATAATAATGGGTGCAATAGCACTCAATCTTCACTGGGCATTTGCACTTGCAGTCATTGCTATTGTGACCATGACTGTAGGAAACTTGGCTGCAATCAAACAAAGAAACCTCACAAGAATGCTGGCTTATTCAAGTATTGGACAAGCAGGATACATTCTGATTGGTCTTAGTGTAGCACCAATCTCCCCCATTGGAATCCAAGCCTCGTTGTTCCACATCTTGAATCATTCTGTAATGAAGGCATCTACTTTCATTGCTGTTGCAGGAATAGTTACAACTCTTGGTGTCACTCATATTGAAAAGATAAAAGGTCTTGGCAAAAGAATGCCTATCACTGCATTTGGTCTTACGATTTCGTTACTTGCACTAGCTGGTGTACCACCACTTAGTGGATTTTGGAGTAAACTAATGTTATTTGGTTCTGCAATAGATGCCGGTCGTACTTTGTCATGGGCTCCATATCTTGCAGTGGCAGGAGTTCTTAACAGTGCACTCTCACTTGCTTACTATGGTTGGATAATTAGGAAAATGTACTTTGAAGAAGGAGAGTCAAACAAGAGACTAAAGGAACCAAAATCAGTAATTGCAGTTATGATATTCTCAATAATCTTCATAGTTGGAATAGGTATCTACCCAGATCCAGTTATAGAATTTGCGAAATCTGCCGTTCCTATTATGAGTGGGTTGCCAGCTATACACTAAGCATAGTCAAGTCTAGAAGACTTTCTAATCTTGTTCTTGCAGGACCATCATTAATTTTTCTTAATGCTGTCTTTGCTTTCTTGGAATAATTGTTGAGCATGACATCCATCCGGTCAAACACAATACGCGGATCAGAGCTTTTCTTGATCAGTGTGTTGAATAACTTGTCTTCATTATTCCAATCTTGCAAATCGTCTCTAATTTGATATGCTATTCCCATGTTTTTGCCATATTCTGCAAGTGCCAAAATTTGTTCCTCGGTACCTCCGCCTAATATAGCTCCAATCTTTGCCGCTGCTTCAAATGCAGTAGCGGTCTTGTACTCCATCACCTTGACATAGTCATCAAAAGTAACATCTTCACTTGTCTCTAATCTCGTTTCAATCATCTCTCCTTCACTCATCATCATTGCAGTAATTGCAAGTTCTCTTCCTATTCTTGCGTTATCCAGACGAGATGAAATATTCAAAATTAAACCTAAGACAAAATCTCCTGTTATGATGCTGGTGTTATACCCATACTTTATGTGAAAAGGATCCTTTCTTCTTCTTAGAATTTCATTATCAATGATGTCATCATGAATTACAGACTCGGTGTGCAATAGTTCTACAGCGCATGATGCAGAATATGCATTTCCATCACACTTTCCCACACTTTCTGCAGATAATATGAGAATTAGTGGTCTTATTCTCTTACCGCCCTCTAGGGAATACTGTAATGGTTCAAAAAATTCTGAGGCAGAGTACATCTCTAATTCTTGTTTGATTGCATTGTCAACCTTGTCTATGTAATTTTCAAAGTCTTTTATGAGCGGATTTATTTCAAAATTCTTTCTATCCAAGAATTTACACTAGCAACCGTAACCATAGTTAGAATATTAATGCTTTTGAAAGATGGTGCTCCAGCCGGGATTTTCATCATAAAGAATTTGAACCCGGGTCGTAGGATTGAAAGTCCCACATGCTTGACCGGTCTACACCACTGGAGCCCAAATTGCATCCTATTTTATATCCATAAAATCCTTTTGAAGCCATTCCAAAGATTTTTTTATTGCTGGAATTTGATAATTATTATGAGTTCTCTTATTACAAGAATTGACAAGATAATTGAAGATCAGAGTTTGTTAAAGCACAAATTCTATGTAATGTGGAATGAAGGCAAGTTATCAATAGACTCCCTTAGCGGTTATTCAAAAGAATATTTTCAGCTAGTAAAATCCGTTCCCTCATTTGTAGGACAAGTGATGGAGAATAGTCCATCTGAGTTCAAGAATAAAATTGCCTCAAATAGAGATGAGGAATCTGAACATATAGAACCGTGGATAAAATTTGCGGCCGCATTAGGGGTATCACAAAATGAACTAAGACAATATGCAGGCCTTGATTATACACAACAAGCCATTTCAAATCTTTCATGCCTAATGAATACATTTGAGGGTGGGGCCTCTGCGATGTATGCTTTGGAACAAGAAATACCGAAGATTAGCTTATCAAAAATAGATGGATTGAGAAAATTCTATGGTCTTTCAGATGATGATGCAATAGAATATTTCAGACTTCATACAGAAGCTGACATACGACATGCTGCTCTCTGGAGAAAAATCTTGGAAAAAACTCCTGCATCAAGAGAAGACGAACTAGTGAGAATAGCTAGCAAATCATTGGCTGCCCAAAATCTCTTACTTGACAGCTGCTACAATGCTTACTGCTAATCTCTATACTATTTTATAGCGCATGTCAATTTGCTCTTTCGTAGGGCCCATAACTCAGCTTGGTAGAGTAACCGGCTCATAACCGGTGAGCCAAGGGATCGAAGCCCTTTGGGCCCACTACTTGGTTTCTTCCAGCTTGTAACATTATCCTTGGTTACTGGCTACCTCTGATGTGGTACTGATAAATGAAAGTATGGAAGTAAAATTTTTCATTGTAATACACTAATTTTAAAATAAGCAGCAAATTATCTTCATTTGGCCGCAATGAAGAATCAGAGTTATAACTGACACGATGATGTGAAGGCATTTGTCTGAGCTGCCTCTCTTTTGGAAATGATTTGATAAATTTTATACAAAGAATGTCCGCGTGAAATTTTATAGCGTATATATAAAGCGCATATTTAAACACCGAAATGCCTCAAACAAAACCTATTGTAAGTATAGAAAATGTTGTGGCCTCGGCTTCAGTTGATCAACGAATTGATCTTAATGTGATAACTCAAACATTTCCTGATGTTGAGTATCACCCTGATCAATTTCCAGGTTTAGTTTTTCGAATAAAATTGCCAAAGACTGCAACATTGATCTTCAGTTCTGGAAAAATGGTTTGTACTGGAGCAAAATCTGAAGAACAATCGATCAAGGCAGTGCGTAGTGTTGTACAGACATTACGAAAAGGTGGAATCAAAATAAAAAAAGATGCGGTAATTGTAATTCAGAACATGGTTGCTTCTGCTAATCTTGGTGGGAAGATACACTTGGAACAAGCAGCAAGAAGCCTTCCGCGAAGTATGTATGAACCAGAACAATTTCCGGGTCTAATACATAGGATGCTTGATCCAAAAACTGTCATACTGTTGTTTGCGTCTGGAAAACTTGTTTGCACAGGAGCAAAAAAAGAATCTGATGTTTACAGATCAGTACATAATCTGCACACACTTTTAGAAGAAAAAAAATTAATGATCTACGAAAGCTAAGTACATCTACTACTTGATTTTGGACGAATCCGTTTGTTTTTTGATTCTATCAAGAGTTTGTTCATCCAAAATATTTTCAGTGTACAAAATATTGGAAATGGCAAGTATGTCTATAATCTCATACAATTTTACTTTTTCAGCTTCTAGATTTTCACGTGCACCTTCAAGTCTATTGACTATTACAAATGCCGAGTCTACTGTTATCTTGGCATCTTTTAGAGCTTTGATAGCACTAAGTAGTGAATGACCAGTTGTTCCAACATCGTCTACTAGGACCACTCTTGATCCTTCTGGTATTTTTCCCTCTATGAGACTGCCAGTACCATAGTTTTTTATCTTTTGTCTGATGTAAATCAAAGGTTTTACAGTTTCCATGGCCAAAGCAGATGCTATTACAAGCCCTGATGTTGGAACTGATGCAATATAGTCAAAACTATCCAACCCTATTTTTTCTGATATTAAATTCTGAACAGCTTTTACCATCTCTCTGAATTGGTGTGGAAAACTTGGTACTAATCTAAGATCTATATAATATGCGCTGTCTTTTCCACTTGATAGCCTGAAGTTTCCAAACTTGATTGCGCCACTCTCTTGCAAAAATATTGCAAATTCTTTGACAAAATCCACTGCAAAATTTACCGAACTAGATTTATTTTAACTGTCCCTTCGGTATGGTATGCCTGAAATTTGGCTTAGCTATGGATCTACTGACGTTGTTCTTGATGTTAGAGCAGAGAATTTAGAAAAACAGATGGAGTCTGGAGGTGTAAACTTGAGCGATTCCGAGATTGCTTCAAAATTAGAATCTCTTGACATGTCAAAACCAACAGAATTTGTCATACTGGAATATTCTAAAACAATTCAAAAAATTATTTCTGTTTTATTGGATATATGCGCAAAGAAATCTCTACCAAAACCAAAATTCTTAGTGGACAAGTCAAACTTGAATTTTATAAAAAATGTTTTTTCTGATCCTACAATTGCTATATCTGAATTTGATACATCTCAATTTTCTAATGCTAATTTGATTTTTATTGGAGAACTGGAGTTTGATGGACTATTTGGGTATAACACCATGTCAACCAAACTATTGCGAAGATTCGGAAAAGACAATATGCTTGAGGCATATGAAAAAAGAGAAGGAAACCTTCCACTTCCTGGTTATGAGTTACAAACTATGCAAGTTGCAAAAAAATTCACTGATGGCTTTGAAATATCTTCTATCGAAATTGTAGCAAATAAAACAGGCGTAATTGATATTGCCACAGGTCATCCATCCTCTACCTTCTCATTAACAAAATCTCTGTCCTCTGTTGCAATGCATGAAACAGAAAAACATAGGGTGGCAATTGTTAGCACTGGAAAAGAGGCAAGCAATGAGACACTGAGTAGATCACTTTCCTCCATCTGGAATTGTTCTGGTGCAATAAAAGAGGAAGGATTGGTAATACTTCTTGCAGAGTGTAAAACTGGATTGGGTTCTGAGGCAATTCAGCAATATGTTGAGGGACGAATGAGTTTGGATAGGCTGAAAAATCCCTCCAAATATGTAGATGGAATGGAAGATTTGCTATTCTTGACAGAAATGCGCAAGAAATTTGGAATAGGTATCGTATCGATTTTGCCGTATCTTTATACAAAAGATAAACTAGAAATGATTTCATTTAGTGGTGCAAAGGAAACAATAGATTATGTTCTTAAAACATATGGTGACAGGCAAAAGATTACAATTATTCCAGATGGCTCTCACATCTTACTGCGGTAAAATGGAGAATGGCAGTGGTGCACAAAGAAATGCAAGTGCAATAACAAGTACAAACATTCTTTTTCTTTTTTGCGATAATGGTGATATGTCATCCAATGGTTTTACGTCCTGACTTCTCATGCTAAACATCAATACAAACAATGCCATAATGTAGTAACCCGTCAATGCAAGAATTCCTATGCTTACATATGTCAAAATTTTGTGCCACTTGATGCCAAATGTAGCTCTTGCAATGTGACCACCATCAAGTTGCCATGCTGGAAGAAGATTGAGAAATGTTATGAGAAACCCAAACCAGGCTGCTAACAACACTGGTGACATTACAAGTTCTTGATTTGGTACATGTTTTCCAACAAGGAATACTGTAGCATCCATTATTATACTAGAATGTAGATCTACAAGACCTGATTTTTCCAAGAGTTCATGAGCCTGTGTACTTGGCATCATGGGAGAAAGATATGCGCCATATGTGGAAATAATTATTGCTACAACAAAGCCTGCAATGGGGCCAGAAATTCCAACATCAAACAGTATGTTTCTGTTTATAATCAAACCACGAGACATTATGAGAGCTCCAAAAGTTGGTACAAAACCCAATACTGGAATTCCGGGAATAAAATATGGCCAACTAATTCTAAGTTTGTGTCTCTTTGATGCAATCATATGGCCAAGCTCATGGATGCCAAGTATTCCAATCAATGAAGCAGTGTAGAGGATTGCTATGTAAAATGGGTCATCCCCTTTTACAACGGAATTCATACTGATGGCTCTATAGTAACCATCAACCAATACTGTAACTATTGTGGCAGCAAATAATGCTCTTGGAATCCATGATCGGCGTGACTTTGGAGGCTCAAATCTTGAAACCAGTAAGAATATTCTTCCAGAATTTGATTCTAGTCTAGCTACTATATTTTTTGATTCCATGTGCTGAACTAGTTGGCGAAACTTCTCAGTTATACCGCTTCCAGAAATTTCAATTTGTAATACGGTTGGACTTTGATTAAATCCTACTATGGTAAAATATGAGGAAACCACTGATAAAACTTCATCAAGAGTTGATATACTTAACTATGTGTCTTTTACTGTAATTATTTCTTTTATTTTTGCTTAAAGTTAAATAATTAATAATTCCAGTATCATTATAATGCAGGTAGCATTACGAGAGATTGGAAATTGCGTTATTCGTAGATGTGATCTATCCGATTTGATTCCAACTATGGAGATAAACCTCAAAACACTACCTGAACACTATTCTGACTATTTCTATGAAAGTCTACTTGCTGAGCTGCCTGAAGCATTTCTAGTAGCTGAGGTGGAAAAGAACCTTGTGGGATACATAATGTGTAAAATTGAATATGGTTTTTCAAATTTCAAAAAACTTGGCTTTGTAAAGAAAGGTCACATTGTATCAGTTGCGGTATTAGATGAGCATAGGAGAAAAGGTATTGGGGAAGGCCTAGTTCAGGAAGCAATTGTAGGAGTAAAACTGAAAAAATCAGATGAGCTGTATCTTGAAGTCAGGTGTAGTAACAGTGATGCCGTAAGACTTTATGAAAAACTTGGATTTATCATAAAACAGCGACTAAAAGCATATTATCGTGACGGCGAGGATGCGTATCTTATGGCAATTGAGTTTGCTTACTAGATTAAGATAAATAAGTCACAAAAAGACTCTAGCTTATGACAAGACAGCGAACTGTTGGAATGATGATATTTGTCTTGGCAATTGTAGGCTTTTTTCTCTATGCGTATCTATTGATGCTCTCTGAATGGAGTCCTATAGTACTACAGCTTTCAGTACTTATGGCAGTGGGAGGAATTCTTGGAGTAATTTCTTGGATTGGATACAATATGGCAACCTCAAGACCATCTCCTTCATCTCTTGTAACCGATGACAAGTAATCACTTGGATATGGCTGCATCGACTACTGCTTGATAAAATCTTGGACCTACCGGCCGTACAATTTTTGCACCCAAGATTTCAGATTTGACATTTACAACGCTTAGAAAATGTTGTGGCGCTAACGATGAGACTTGGTCTTTTTTTTCTGCATGGATATGACAATAGTAATGTATTACAGCCTTTTTCTTTGCAGCCTTGATGGCATACTCGAGAAACTCGTCTGATCTTTCTGGTAGTAACATTAGGATTCTGTCTCCAGTATCGTGTAATTTTTCTTCTATCATTCTTGCAGCATCTCCTTCTATTGACTCAACAGTTCCTTTTAGTTTATTCAATAATATGTTCTCAGAACATAATCTAGCTGCATCAGGATTTATGTCAATATTGTATACATGACACTTTTTCTTCTTTGCAGCCACAATCGAAAACATCCCAACTCCTCCAAACATATTGATTATAGTTTCTCCATCTTTGATTATTTCTGCAATTCTTTCTCGTTCTGTTGAAAGTCTGGGTGAAAAAAAGGCCTTTTCCACATCTACTTTGAACCTGCAACCATGTTCCTTGTATTCAGTCTCAGTCTTGTCATCTCCTGCAAGAAGCTCTAACTTTCTTATTCTATAGTCTCCTTCAACTGGGGATGATTGATAATAGACTGATTTTGCTGTCTTTACCTTGTCTAAAAGAACCTCACCAATTATTTTTCTCTTGGGCAAAAGGGAATCTGGGACTCTTAATATGATAATATTTCCTATCTGATCAAATGCACCATAAAGCTCTTCTGCCTCTGCTTCTGTGAGGATTCCAGCTACTGCCTGTTTTAACATCTTTGTCAATTTCTATAGTAAAACTTTCCAGACTGTTTTTGTTCTCTGTCTAGCCTGCTTTCCAATTTGTTTACTCTGGGCCTCATGCTTGTCTCATCTCTTCTATACGTCATGTCCAGAGATCTCAAGAATTCATTCATTCCATGCACCTTTGGTTTTGGAGTTGTTGCATGACCTTCTCTTCCAGGAGTTCCGTGGAATATGACAATTGAATCCGAGATCAAATCCATAAGCTGAATATCGTGATCAACTATGATTGCAGATTTTCCATAAGATCTTACAAATCTTTGAATAAGTTTTGCCACTGCTATTCTGTCCTCTACATCTAGGAATGCTGAAGGTTCATCAAGTGCATAGACATCCACTTTCTGCAAAAGACATGCTCCAATTGCCACTTTCTGAAGTTCTCCGCCAGACAAGTTTTTGACAGACTTGTTGTATAGTTTTTTTATCTTCATAGGATTGATTATGACTTCTTCTTCTGGAGTTTCTTGTATTGATCCACCATATGCTTTCTCAAGGAGAGAAATTACTTCAATGTCAAAGTCGTTTGTTAGATATTGTGGCTTGTAAGCAATCTTTACCTTGGTTTCTATACTTCCAACATCAGGCTTTTCAACACCTGCTATCATCTTCATCATGGTTGTTTTCCCTAATGCATTTGCACCGACAATGCCCAAGACCTCGCTTTTCTTAACCCTGCCTGCCTCAATTGATAAAGAAAAGTTTGCGAATTTTTTCTCTAGATTTGGATAATTGATGATATTCTCAATTGTAACAAATTCATCTGTTGATGCTGATGCATCAAACTTGAATGCTGCATCTCTGAACCTGACGTTCTCGTTTGGAAGATAACCGTCAAGGAATACGTTAATTCCAACTTTAGTAGAAAGCATGTTTGCAACTATACCATATGCTGCGGGCTCGCCATAAAGGATCTCGATAAAATCACTTAGATAATCTAGCAGTGTTAGATCATGTTCTACTACCATTACACTTTTTCCAGCCTTGGCAAGGTCCTGAATTACTCTTGCAACTCCAATCCTCTGAAAGACATCGTTGTACGATGATGGCTCGTCAAAGAAATAGAAATCTGATTCTCTTGATGCTGCAACTGCAACTGCAATTCTTTGCAATTCTCCTCCACTCAAGTCTGTAATCTTATTCTCCAAAGAATTTTGTAAGCCAAGTTGTTGTATTAGATCTCGTGCCTTTCCACGTTCATCATATTTTTCTAAAAGTTCTTTTGCATTTCCATCAAATACCTTTGCTAGGTTGTATACTTGTTGAGGTTTTATGGATGCCTTTAACTCGTTATTTGCTATTTTTTCAAAATGTGGTTTAAGCTCAGTGCCCTGAAAGTGTTTTAAAATTTGACTCCATTCCGGAGGTGTAGCATAATTTCCCAAGTTTGGTCTTAGGTTTCCAGATAATATGCCAACTACAGTACTCTTTCCTATGCCATTTCTTCCCAGAAGGCCCATGACTTGGCCTTTTTTTAAACTTGGGATTCTGTAAAGCCTGAATGCGTTTTGACCGTACTGATGAATCTTATCTGTCTTTAGTTCTTCTGCTAGATTAACAATCGTTATTGCATCAAACGGACAAACCTTGACACAAATCCCACATCCATTACAAATATTTTCATCAATCTGAGCCTTGGCAGTTTCTTCATTTAGTACTATACAATCTGAACCCATCTTGTTTACTGGACAATATTTGATACATTCTAGACCACATTTCTTGGTCTGACAATTTTCCTTGTCAAGTACTGCAACTCGATGAGTCATACGTACTTACCTTTTTTCTTAATTTATATCTCTATCAAGTAAGATTAATACATAACATTGGAAGCCAAAGAAACTAAGCCGGCCACAGCGTTGGGGTCCGACCCGGTCCCATACCGAACCCGGAAGTCAAACCCAATGTCGCTACTGTGTTACTAAGGTGCGAGAGCCCTTGGGAAGCAGTAGTGCTGGCGCCTTTTACTATTCCAAAGCAACAGAATTAGGAGACGCGTTCCATGTAGTTTCTATGGGCGTATTTCTGTCAAAACCTCGCTTTTGTGCATCATCTGGAAAGTTATCGATGTATTCTGATACCAGATCTCTTACGATTCTATCTATTTCGGTAACTGAAGATACATCTGTGAATAATGATTGTATTTCATTGCATCCTACAACATAGCCATTTGCGTTAGGTGTTATGGTAAAGGTAATTTTGTGTAGTTTTTGGTTATCTGTCATATACTGTATATGTTTACAAAACCTAAAAAAGATCACGATCAGTTACTGATACTGTGAGCAACTGTAGTATATGCGGAGAAAAATTCTCTGATGACATTAGGTTCTTAAACCATATGATGGAAAAACACGGATTTCGAAATCCGAATGTTGGAACGCCTGATAGAAACAGTCGAGGATACTAGTTTTTAGAACTTTAAGGTTATTTTTTTGCTGTTGAAAAATAAGCTTCCGGTTCTCATGAAAAATGCCTTTGGGGTTTTGCAATCTTGACTACAATTAGAAGATGACTCATAGTTTAGGTGTTCTCTTGACTTGTTAGTTAAAATATTGAAAAAGAGGGGTAGGATTGCCGCTCTTCCGCCATATGCTGTCTTTTTTTCAATGAACCAGAACATTTTAGTAGAATCATAATTGCAATCAAAAACCTCTGATTTTATTTTCATCCCAATGTCAGAATAATGACCAACAATCAAGATCTTGTCTTTAGCAAAGATGTGTACAACACTTGCAAATTTGGAACAAAGGTAGCATCTGTCATCATAAATAACAAGAGGGAAGAGATCTCTTATATCCATATTTTTTCTACGTTGACTTTGGATTAATATTTTGTGAAATAACTTTTTATTTACTCCAAATGCGCTAAAAAACATGAATTTGAATCCTAGTAAAATTTTTAAGATTCAAATTTTGGAATGGGTATGGTCCTAAACTATTATCATATATTCAAAAAAGTAAAAGAAGCACGGAAACTTGTGATTAAAGGAATTACTGTTGCTGGCTCTGGCCATCCTGGAGGTTCGTTCTCAATGGCAGAGATCCTTGGCTGTATGTATTTCAAATTCTTAAACTATGACCCAAAAAATCCTCTTTGGGAGGACCGGGATAGACTTGTGTTATCAAAAGGTCATGCCTCGCCTGGTTTGTTTTCTAATCTTGCGGTAGCTGGATTTTTTGCTAAATCTGAAATGGAGACTTTAAGAAAATTTGGAAGCAAATTGCAAGGTCACCCTGACTTTAAATGTCCTGGAGTTGAATTTTGTGGCGGATCACTTGGATTAGGATTATCATTTTCTATTGGAATGGCTCTTGCTGCACGAATTGACGGAAAAAATCATCACATCTACACAGTAATTGGTGATGGTGAATCTGATGAAGGACAAGTTTGGGAGGCTGCCATGACTGCACCCAAATACAAAGTGGATAATCTGACAGTTTTCTTGGATAGAAACTTCATTCAACAAGATGACTATACAGAAAGAGTAATGCCTCTAGACGAGGAACTTGTAAGTGATGATATTTCTGAGATGTGGAAAAATGCTGCAAGATGGAAGGTGGGAGATAAATGGAGATCTTTTGGATGGAATGTCTTGGAAATAGATGGTCATCGTATAGAGCAGATCTCCAAAGCAGTAAATTCTGCATTACAAACAAAAGGAGCTCCATCAATTATAATATCTCGTACTATCAAAGGCAAATCTGTGGAACATATGGAAGATAATCCAAAATGGCATGGCGTTGCACCAAATTCACAGATGTCTCCAATAATTGATCTGGAATTAGATTGCCAATTTTTGATATCTCCATCTATAATTGCAGGAGATATGACGAATTTGGAAAACGAAGTAAAGCGAGCATCTCTTGCAAGAGCAGACTTTATTCACCTTGATGTGATGGATGGTGTGTTTGTACCAAATAAGACATTTGATCATGAAAAAATAAAACAACTAAGGCCAATTACCCCAATTCCTTTTGATACTCATCTTATGATTACAGAACCAGTAAAACATGTAAAGAACTATGTCGATGCAGGATCTGACATAATTACAGTACATGCTGAAGTCTGCGATGAATCAAGTTTTGGGGAAATTCATGATATTCTACGCTCAAATTCCGTAAGTGTTGGACTTGCAATCAACCCTGATACAGAACTACCTCAGTGGTCTGAAAAATTTATTCCAGATTTGGATCAGCTAATAATAATGTCAGTAATTCCAGGTAAATCAGGCCAGAAATATATTGAATCTACACATGAAAAGACACAACGAATAGCCAAATTTCTATCTGAACAAAAATTTGATGGTCTTATTGAGGCAGACGGAGGAGTGGATTTGACAAATGTAGAATCATGTTTCTTCGATGGTGCAAGAGTATTCGTAGGTGGAAGCGCAATAATGGGACAAAAAGATGTCAGATCCACAATTGTTGAATTTAGAAAGAATCTAATGCATGCAAGAAGGAAACTCTTGATTAACAAGGCTCACAGCATTGGAGGCACTGATCTTGTAAAAAAATGGATAGATCTACATGAGGTAGGTAAAAAGAAGACTGAACTTTTACAGATATCACAGGAGGCAGGTTTTACATGACAGAATTTGCTGACATGAGAACTGTTTATGGTGAAACACTCATCAAGTTAGGAGAAGAAAATTCTAACATTGTAGTAGTTGGTGCAGACACTACGGACTCGCTAAAGACAAAACCATTTGGAAAAAAATTTCCGAATAGGTTCTTTAATGTTGGTATTGCTGAAGCCAACTTGGTTACTATGGCTGCAGGTCTTGCAAATGAGGGTAAAATTCCATTTGCTAGTACTTATGCTGCCTTTCTTCCCGGTAGGTGTGTTGATCAGATACGTAATGCAATAGCATATCCCTCAAGAAATGGCAAAAATGGGTTGAATGTGAAAATGGTTGTATCTCATGGTGGTCTCAGTGTGGGTCCTGATGGAGGCTCTCATCAACAGATTGAAGATATTGCAATAATGCGGGTCATTCCAAATCTCAAGGTCTTTGTTCCTGCTGATACGGTATCTGTGGAAAAACTCACTCGACTTTTTGCACAAGTTTATGGTCCGTGCTATATGCGATTGGCAAGATCAAAAACACCTGTAATACATTCAAAAGAACAAGAATTTCAGATGGGTAAAGGAATTGTTCTGCGAGATGGATCTGATTGTACCATTGTTGCATGCGGCATAACTGTTAGTATTGCTCTTGAAGCCGCAGACTCTTTGAAGCAAGAGGGAATCTCATGTAGAGTCATTGACATGTTCTCGATCAAACCAATTGACTCTGAAATCTTGGAAAAGGCAGCCCGTGAGACAGGAGGAATAGTTACATGTGAGGAGCATAATGTGATGGCAGGATTTGGTTCTGCAGTTGCAGAAACAGTCTCTGAAACATACCCTGTTCTTGTAAAACGTATAGGGGTAAAGGATCAGTTTGGCGAATCTGCAAGAGACGGTGAGATTCCGCTCTTACTTGAAAAACATGGTATTACATCAATTCATATATCTAATGCAGTCAAGTCTATTCGGAGTCAAACCAGATGAAGATATTTCTGGATACTGCTAATATTTCAGCAATAAAGATGTACAACGATATGGGTCTTGTAGATGGAATCACTACAAACCCATCTCTTATGGCAAAGGAAGGTGGAGATCCTCAAAAAGTTATGGCGGAAATTGTTCAAATTATCAAAGGTGATGTTAGCTTGGAGGTATTAAGCATAGATACCAATGGTATGTTGGAGGAAGGTAGGCGGCTTCGAAAATATGGTAACAATGTGATAGTAAAATGTCCTCTAACCCCCGATGGTCTAAAAGCTTGTAAGATCTTAACATCTGAGAACATTCCAGTAAATGTCACGCTTTGCTTTTCTGTAAACCAGGCAATATTGGCAGCAAAAGCCGGTGCAAAATACGTGAGTCCATTTATTGGAAGACTTGATGACAATGGACAAGATGGAATGAACCTTATCAAAGAGATACACCAAGTCTTTGAGAATTACAAATTCAGTACACAAATTCTTGTTGCAAGTATAAGGCATCCAATGCATGTAGTAGAAGCTGCAAAAATTGGAGCTGATGTGGTAACATTACCACCAGATATACTGGGAAAAATGCTAAAACATCCTTTAACAGATATTGGTCTGAAAAACTTTCTTGCAGACTGGGAAAAACTCAAAAAAGAAAATCCAAATCTCAAGATCTAGTTTCTTTATTTTGCACTAATGTTTTCCTATCCACTGGTATCTGTATTCCTCATCAAATAATTCTGACCTGATATCATTGTTAGAGGGTGGTCCTGAACGTGGCTTAACTTCAAAAAACCCTAAACTGCCCTTATATGGGATTGGAACTCTGAGAGCATGTGGTTTTCTAAGGAGAAACCCATATTTGTGACGTAGAAATTCCTCTGTTGCAAAATGTTTGTTATAGTCCTTCTTGAGTGCCTTTATGGACTCGTATGATTTTACATCATAAATCTCAGCTTTTCCTATTATTACTCCTGTTCTAAGATTAGACTTGTCAATGCCTAATTTCTCACATGTACTATCTTTGATTTTGATTGGTGCATGAATCAAAAATTCACCTCTAAACTTTGTATTCCATGTTCTCAACTCTATTGTTTTTTTACCATTAATTATCAAATCCGCATAAGGTTGTGATACTGATAGACATTTCATTTCAACTAGTTCCTAATACATTCAAAACCCTCTTTGGGATGTCGCTTAGCCTGCTCACAGCAAGAGTACGCTCGTAACCTAGTCTTCTGAGATTATTTGCAATCACTATTGCATCTCCGGTGTCAGATCCACAGCCTATTGCGACCATCTTTATTCCAATTGATTTGAAATCTCTTATTATAGAACGAACTGCATCAGGATCTGAGGGTTCACCATCTGTCAATGTTAAAAATATATCAGGTTTTTTTGACCGAAGAGGTGGTAGTAGCATGTTGTAAACTTCTGCTAATGGGGTACTGCCATTTGCTTTTATCTTTACAAGCCTCTTGGCAGAAATATTATTCCATTTTAAATTTTCTGACTTTATCAACCAGCAAATAACTTGTTTTTGTTCTGTGTTGAATGCATATACTGAAAATTTTACTTTTAAATATTCCAAAACTTCGCATAAGGCAAGTGTTGCTTTTTTGTATTGTATCTCTTGGTTTGCTATGCTAGATGAATGATCAAGAAGTATCACAATCTTGGTCTTGATTGCAATTTTTCTATCTGATATGAAAGGTTTGTGGCCTTCAATGTATGACTCTTCATCAAATTCATCTCCTGAAAAAACATGTTCCTCTTTCCATCCTGATTTCCATTCTTTGAATTTTGCTTTCAGGTGATTTATTAGATCTGTATCAACAATCTTTGTCTCGTCTACATTTGTTGCAGTGGGAATGTTTACTCCTATCACTTCGCTGTTTAGTCCTTTGTTCTCTGTTCTCTTTGACTCTTCTAGTAAAACCTTGAATTCATCAAAGACCTCCTTACCTTCTGTAATTTTGTGCGGATCCAGTTCACCAAAGTCATTTTCACGATATTTTGCAATCTTGTTCAAAGTCTTTACAAATTCCTGATCTGAAAGCGCCATTCCAGAACTAATTTTGGGTACTGATATTGGAATAGTTAAGAGTGGATCAATTTCTAGAATCTTGATTATTTCTGGTACCCTTTTTTCAAGCCAATCTGTTTCATATTTTTTTTCAATGGATTCTTTGACTATCTCAATAGCTAACTTGCTTGCCTTCTGGACCTTCTCATATGCACTAGGTGAAAGTTCTCCTTTGATATCTCCTAGCAGAAAATATTGCGAAAAACCTTCTACAATCCTAGTGTTTCCATATAACGTGTTCAATAATGGTCTATAAAGCCACGAGACACCATATCTGAAGATTATCTCACTATCCATTCCTTGCCAGACAGTTCTTGCTATGGTCTCAATTCTTCTTGTCTCAAGTGTGTTGAGAATAAAACCAAAGGCGTGGTCATTACTGAGAATTTTATTTGAGTATCTAATTCGCATTGCTTCATACCACAATGCGGTTCTGAACTGTCTATACTTTTGAAAGTCTGTTCCCTGATATCTCTCTAATGGAAACATCATCACTTTGTTCTCTCGTAGCTTGGTCTGCACTTCTTTTTGATCCGATATACTAACTGTGACGGACTCTTTTTCAGACCATCTTCTTACAAGAAATGTGGCTATCTCAAGTAATGTGTCATTTCGAAGATGTAATGATTGCATTAACTACCAAACATTGATGTTATGATGTCATTTACTTTTTGGAATTCTACATTGCCCCATTGTAAGTATACATTAGCAAATACTACCTCTGCCGCCTGTCTTGTTTTCATACCGGAATCAAGTATCTTTGCAAATGCTATTGTTTCACGCAAACTTGGGGAATAGTATAACTCTTCAACTGCAGCTGCCTGTCGTAAAATGTTTGCTAACTTTATTCCTTGCATGATCTCTTTTTCATGAGACTCTGAAGAATACTGTTTGACTATCTGAAATTCAATCTCTTCTGGTGGATAATCTAGTCTGAGTCTTATTGGAAATCTACTTAACAATTGAGGTGGAAGCTCTTTTGTACCTACATGCGATAATGGATTGATTGTAGCAACAACAAACCATCCTTTTGCGGCATTGATCAATTCTCCACTTGATTCTTTTAGAACGATCTGTCTTCTATCATCTAATGCTTCATCAAGACGAAGAAGCACGTCTGCTTCTGCAGAGTTTATCTCATCAAGATATAACATATTTCCTTCTTTCATGGATTTGACTAGAATTCCTTGTTCAAATCCGATTGCTCCATTCTCTAATGTCTTCGCACCTACCAGGTGACTTTCACGGGTTCTTAAACTGAAATTAATTGATTCAAGATTAATTCCTCGCTTTGCGGCAAATTGTCTCACTAGCGTTGTCTTACCAGTTCCTTTTGGTCCTATTATGAGCACAAACAGATTAGCTGCATATGCCTTGTCTAAAATTTCAAAGGAATTATTCCAGTCTATGTATAATGATGACTCTGCAAGCACATTTGTCTCAAGTCCCACCCTCAATTTAAAAATGTCTTCTGTTTTGGCATTAGGATTAGGAGAATTAATGTTTGAGGAAGAATTCTATTGATGGATAATGTACATCACTATGCCTAACCTGTCCTACTTTTTGTTTTAATATGTGGGAAAAGTGGTTTTAATGCTTGTAAAAATTTCCTGAGCCTAGACTTCTATCTTTGCAAACGATTCATCTAGGATGTGATGCAAAGTTTTCTGCCAAACATCAAAACCGTCTGGCTTTTTGGGGAAGTTATAATAATGATCCGTTAATGTTTTGTTCTGCTGTGCAGTAAATCTTAGTGAGTCTGCCAACTTTTTGTTAAGAGCTCCTCTTATCATCATACCTAGTTTTCCAACTGTTCCAAAGTCTGGATGTTCTCCCTTGCTGATTGCCTCTACATCTAGCTTTGACAAAAAGTGCTTCATTCCATAATTTATCTGATCATTTGTAAGTGTCTGAAGCAATCGTCTGAAAACTTCGAGACCTGCTGTTTTGTATCCGTAATCGTTTATGAAATCAATATTGTATTGCCAAAGACCTGTCTCGCTAACATCATTGGCCTCAATTGCATTTACTGCATTTTTACCTAATATAGTAGCTGCAACTATTGCAGGACCAATTCCTCCCGCATCGAGTGGTTTTGGCATCCATGCTGAATCTCCAACAAGCATGTATCCATTTGCAACCAAACAATCATTTTGTCTTCTAACAGAAACTTGCCAGTTGCCTGTTACGTTGTCGGAATCCATTGAGTCGTCTGATAACTTTGGATTCTTGATTGCTTTGTTTAGTTTTACATAATCATTGATTAGTTTTGTAACATCGTCATGTGTGCCCAGTCTATGATTTCTTTTTATCAATTCTTTTTGTTGCACCCCTAATCCTATGTTGACCTTGTTTTTTCCTTTTGGAAAGACCCATCCATATCCTCCCGGAGCTATATCCTGATCAAGATGGATGATGCAATAGTCCGGATCAAAATCTTTCTTGTCATCTATGCCCTGTTCAAATTTCATGATGTGTCTTCCAGTAGATTCTAAATCATTACGGTCTATCTTGCGTTCAATCTTTGAACTTATGGACAAACCATTTCTTAACATCGAAGTAACTCCTGTAGCATCAACTACTATCTTTGCAGTTTTTTTGAACGGCTCATTTGTAATTAGATTTGTTCCTTCAACTCCAATAACAGTTCCATTGTCATACACTAAGCCTCTTAGTGCCACAGAATATTGGATGTTAACTCCTGCCTTTTTTGCATCACGAAGCTGACGTTGAGGAAGCTGTTGTCTATTTAGCATGTAGCCATCACCATCAAAGGGAATTGATGTCTCTCTGTCAGGAGAAAATGCCATTACTCCCTTTACTGGATGTTCGATCTCAGGGTTACCCCATGCAATTTTGATCCTCTCAGTCATGTAGTCTACAGTGTTCTTTCCGACTGCATCTCCGCAAACCCAGCCGTTGATTGTCTTCTTACCTATGGTAAGTTCTGGGTTTCTATCTATTACTAGAATTGATAATCTTTGTTTAGAGTAATACGAGGCTGATTGGGCAGCAATCATTCCTGCAAGCCCTCCTCCAGCTATTATGATATCATAATCTGTTTTCACAGCGAAAAAACAGGATCCACTCTATTTAAAGGAAGCACTTATAGTTTCTGGTTCTCAATGAATAAAACTTGATCGCATGTTTTCATCAAAAATACGCATGATCGTACCCGTTTACTTTCTTTTCTTGTTTATAATTCATTAATTACGTGATTCAAGATCCGTAATATTACAATATTTCACAAACGCATTACATTGAAGCTATGAAATTCTGTTTTTAATTTCTGACCAAACTATTCTCAAATTGGAAACACAATGTACTTTATCAGAAAAGTAAGAAAGACAAAAAAGCATCTGGACAAGAGTTCGTTTATCATATCTTTACCAAAAAGACTTCAAAGAAAGGTTGAGACACAAAACAAGGAGATATCGATAAGGCTTGAGAACTTTGCAAGGTTTCGCCATTTCTATAATGATATCAAGGGGTCAGGATGTTTCCTCTTGACTTTATGGAGCGATGAGCTGCCAACTATGGATAAAACAAACACGACAACCATACAAAAAAGTGGCAGGTCAAGCAGGTATGTGTTGATACCAAAGAAGATCTGTAACAAGTATGGATGGGGTGCAAATACAGAGCTTGTGATAGGGCTAGACTATCAGATAGACAGGTTTGTACACGAAAGTATCTATAGGAATAATGGTCGCTTTGTGAAAAATGACTCACAGCAACAATCACAGGTTTGTGTCATAAAATTTCAAAGGTACCAAGACATGAAAAAGATCTACAGGCAGGTGCTGACAAAGAAAAAGACAGATCTTGCAAAGGAAGAAAGTGACGTATACTGGACTTACCGCAACAACTATGCTACATATGATGTGATGATAAACAGGATAAATTCAGTCAGAAAGCAGATACATAGAATTGTGTGGAATGGACTAGTTGAGATGAACCTTGTCTCAATTTCATATAATGATTTTGTAAATCTTCGAGCTCAGAAGGAAAGAGAGAAGAAGAAAAAGAGACGTGAATTCCTGTCAAGAAGATATGGCAGCAAAGCAACATGGCGTTACAGAAAGGATCTAGTCAGATTTGGCAGGAGAAATAACAACAATTCAGATACATATTACGAAGACAAGCTTGACAATCCAGACGAGAATTGATTTTTTAATTTTGTACTATTCTATGATGGTATCATGACATACGAAACCAAAAATAATGTAATAGCAATAGATGCAGGAACTGGCTTTGTCAAGTGTGTCTCGGCCCACCTGCGAAGATCATTTCCATCCATTTATGGAACTAGGAGATTGACTAGGTGGGAAGATCACAAAGAAGGGACAGTTGATGCAGTAGGATATGAGGCAAGAAGGATGTCAAGCTACCCTGATGCCGTCCTGGTAAGGGCAGTGCTTGAAGGTAAAATAGCAGAGGAGAAGGCCTTCATATCTATAATCAGGGAGGCAACAAGACAACTTGGCTGCGAGAATGACACAAGTTTGCTTCTTGTTGTAATGGGTCTTCCATATGGCGCAGCACTGCAAAGACAGCAACTTGAAAAGCTTGTCGAGAGGGCCTTGAAGCCAAAGAAGGTACTTGTCATTCCACAATCAATTGGTACTTTGTTGGCAGAAGATGCAAGAACTGGAATGGTATTATCAATAGGTCAGGGCACTACAGAGCTTGCACTCTTTGAGAACCTCAAGCCAGTCTTCGGGATGTCAATTCCACAGGCCTGTGATTACCTGTACGACGAGGACGATCTTGCATATATTGACTGGGAAAAAAATACGATAGACAAAAAGAAGATAGATTCATTGACTAGCATCCTTGCCAATAAACTGGCAACTTTTAAGACCAGATTAAACAAACCATACAAGATCTATCTATCCGGTGGAGGAGCACTCGTACCAGGATTATGCGAATCCTTGCAGGGAAAGATACAAGATCATCTTGTACTAGTCAAGGATCCCGTATATTCAAACGCAACAGGGCTCTACAAGCTTGGACAAATGATATCTAATACTGAAGGTCAGCAAGTGACACACCATCAACAATGATATCCTTTTCTCCTTTTTTGTCTTCCTGGTTTTCTTCTTTTGTTTGTTTTATGGATTCAATCGTTGTGATATCATCATTGTTGATATCATCATCATTATACAGAGACTTGCTGTCTTTTGATACTATAAACATGCAGTCTTCAAGCTTAAAGTAGAGGTTTGTACCTTTTTCTATTTGTAATTTCTTACAGATTCTTTTGGGGATTGTGACCATAAGCGAGTGCTCCGGCTCACGGCCCATCTTCATGACTCTTCTTGAAAAGATTTTTGGTATCATGGTATAACTATATGATGATGAAAAATTAAAAATGAAATCTGAGAAATCATGTGGAGCCCCGCATGAAAACCATAGGGTGTTATTGATTTGTTTTGCACCTAGTTGACTGGATTCATGTAGCTTTTGAAACAAAAACAACGGTGTACAGCCAAGAAAAAGTAAGGAAATTTGATACTCACGAATGACACACTCGTAAAAATTTCCTTGTTTTTAACCAAAAAGCTACTTTCCGCCATATTATACGTATTATTATTTTTTTATTTTGTTTTCTTTTTGTAGTTTCAGTATCTTACTTTCTATTAGTTTTCTGTTCCTTGAAAACCCTATAGTTTTTAGATTATTATTTTCTGTTGCTTTTTAACATCTCGATTCATTGTAATTTTTTTATATTTGAATTCATTGTAATCTTGTTTCATATTTATCAGAACCTTTTGATTCGTTTGATATATTCTTGATCTTCATTTGAATTCTTTTCTAACAGATAATTCCACATCAGACTTGTATTCTTGATCTGAATTTATTTTATCTGTCTATTGATGTATCATTTTATGATCTTTGTAATCCAGATTGAAAGTTAATTCTGTCTTTGATACAGAACTTGAATCATAGTATTACTAAAACATCAGACCAGTCTTAGAAATTCATCTTTTCCAAGTCCTGCCTGTCTGATGATCTCAGACAAAGTTCCTCTATCAATCTCTTTATGATTTGGTACTACAACTGCCATCTTTTTACCTTCAGTAAGTTTGACAAGAATTATGTGACTACCTTTTTGCCTTGCAAACTGAAAACCTACCTTTGAGAGGATCTTTACCAGATCATTACCTGACAGTACTGGCAACCTGGTCATGATTGTCTATCTCAAGACTTGTAATTATCATCTGTTCTTTGCCGATTCCCTCTGGTAGTCCAATCTCTTCTATGTACAGCTCTACTGCTTCTTTCAAATTTTTTAACGCCTCTTCTATCGTATACCCTTGACTTGTGACATCTATCTCAGGAGAGAGGGCCACATACTGTTTTTCCCCTTTCTTAATTATCGCAGTTAATTCCATCCCATCTATTGATTGGCAAATGCTGTATTTATTGATTTTAAAACTCACAAGTTGGCTTGATTCAAAGCTTGGTCATTTACCACACCTTTTCATACTTTCTTTCTTTTTCTAGTTTTAGAATTTGACTTGTATCTTTTTCATCCTGTTTTCCATCAATCTAGAAGATCTGAAAAAAGCGGATCAAAATTTCGATTTGTTAGAAATATCTAAAAATGCAAGTATTACTGTATGAAATTGTACCTAAAAAAAGAAAAGGAAGATCTATGGATTTCGTGCAGGCTTCCAAGCTGAAAACCACGATTGGATTATGCTTGTATCCATAGTTGTAAATGCCTTCAAGTTGTCATTGAACGTCTTGATATTCTGTCTTGTCACATCTATTGCAGTTATTATCGCCTTGTTCTGCAGAGAACTTGTTTTTACAAACTCATCTGTTGCATCGTTGATAGATTTTAGATAAGACTGCGGAAGATTTGATCCTAGTCCGCTCTTTGTTACCATTTCCTGCTGGAATGCTATTGTATTGTCCATTGCATTCTTACATATCAAGACAAATTCCTGTTGTAGGTGAGAAACTGCTTCTATGCATTGCGTTACATTTTTCTCGACTTCTTCAAAGTAACGACTTACATTCTGCCTGTATGCTGCATAGATTTCTTTTGTCTCTGGTTTGTTTGCCCTTTCGCTTAATATCTCTGGTTTACTCATGATTTTATTTTAGTATGCATTCATAAAAATCTTGATAATAGAACGCTTAGAACTATATGCGATACAGGGATTATCTCGGATTAATTATCAATGCAAAAAAGTCAAAATTTCTTTAAAAAATCAAGTAGCAGAATCCACAGGTACTAGTTTCTTAGGATTTGGGTTAAACTTGCTTACTATGTGTAGAGTGACACAGTTAATGTCCGCTTTTGTTGACAGGGATACTGTCCGCTCTAAATCATTATCTTCAGCCTCTTCTTGTTGAAATATTTCCTGTCATGATATACGGATGCTGGAGTCTTCCATC